>Ga0180896_1055_pt1 | contig 17503 bp, 15 predicted proteins | sample Deesub1362A_J573_FD_124283 | JGI IMG/M metagenome (GOLD analysis project Ga0180896, IMG submission 124283) | Nitrospirae bacterium JdFR-84
GCTCGATTGGATACATCAGAGGTAATGGCCAATCTGAGGAAGGCCGAGGCACAACTTAAGCAGGCAGAGGTGAACCTTTCAAATACAGAGATAGAGTACAAAAGAAAAGAGTCCCTTTATAAAGAACACCTCCTCAGCAAACAGCAGTTTGATGATGTCAATACAAGGCTTCTCCTTGCACGGGCAGCGATTGAGGATGCAAAGGCTGCATATGATGTGGCAAGGCTTCAGTATGAGTATTCATTTATAAAGGCCCCTGTCAGTGGTATAGTTGCAGATAGATCGGTAAAGATAGGCGACACTACAGTGCCAGGGCAGAGGATAGTATCCATTGTTGACCCATCTGCATTGTATATATCCGCACCAATTGACGAGGCTGATGTGAGTAGGGTTTCCCTTGGTCAGGAGGTGAGGATAACCATGGATGCCTATCTTGGTAGAACATTCTCTGGAAAGGTGATTAGGATATCACCTATTGTAACAGGAACAAGGCTTGAGACAAGGACATTTGAGGTGAGGGTTTCTGTTCCTGAGGAAGAGATTATCATTAAACCTGGTATGTCTGCTGATGTAGAGATAATTACGGGCAGGGTGACCGATGCGCTTGTAATCCCCTCACAAGTCGTTATTGAAAAAGGGTTGCAGCATTTCGTGTATGTGGTCGAATCTGGCAGGGCAAGATTGAGGAAGATTGAGATAGGGCTCTTTAATTGGAATTTTACAGAGATAAAGGCTGGTCTTACTGAAGGAGAGACAGTTATTTTTACACCCGATAACCCGGGCTTCAAGAAAGGGGTAAGGGTAAAGGTTGTTAATTAGCCTTAGGAATATTAAGAAGAGTTATTTATTTGGTAAGGTCAGGATTGATGTTCTACGGGGTTTTGACCTTGATGTGGAGAGTGGAGATTTTGTGGCCATAATGGGGCCTTCTGGTTCGGGCAAATCCACACTTTTAAATATCATAGGCTGTCTCGATAGGCAGACATCAGGGAAGTATTTTTTTGAGGGGATTGATATTGCAGAGAGGACGGATAATGAACTTGCTGAATTGAGGAATAAGAAGTTTGGTTTTGTCTTTCAAACATTTAATCTTTTGCCAAGGTATTCAGCGTTTAAAAATGTTGAATTACCAATGATTTACAGTAGCATACCTCAAGTAAAACGTGAAGAAAGAACGGTCGAGGTGCTCAGAAAGGTTGGTATCCTCGAGCGAAAGGATCACACACCTGCTGAACTCAGCGGTGGAGAGCAACAGAGGGTTGCCATTGCAAGGGCGCTTGTGATGCATCCTACTGTAATCCTTGCAGATGAGCCTACGGGAAATCTTGACAGTCGGGCAGGCCTTGAGATCATGAAGATCTTCAGCCAGCTGAATGAAGAGGGTATTACAATAATCCTTGTGACCCATGAGATGGCTGTTGCTGAGACGGCAAAACGTATCATCACCATAAAGGACGGGGTTTGTTTCAATGGATGTTATTGAAATATTGAGGATGTCTCGCAGTACGATTATGATTAACAGGACCAGGGCCTTTCTTACTGTTTTGGGAGTAATAATTGGTGTAACCGCTGTCATCTTGATGGTCTCCATAGGAGAGGGTGCAAGAAGATATATCAGAGACGAATTTACTGGGCTCGGTTCAAATATCCTTGTTGTGGTCCCTGGGAAAACCTCTTCAGAGGGTGGTCCACATATGGGGACGAGCGCTGTCAGAAAACTCGTTTATGAGGATGCAGAACTGATAAAGAGACGATCCAGATACATACGGTCATCAATCCCTGTTGTTGTTGGCACATCCCTGATAAAGTACAAGGCAAAGAGCAGATATACATATGTTGAGGGTGTGTCCGAAGAATTTTTTAGGGTGAGAAATCTCTCCGTTGATAGTGGGCGTTTCTTTACCGAGGCGGATGTTGAGGCAAAGAGGCGTGTATGTGTGATTGGAAGGACGGTTAAGAAGGAGATACTCGGGGATATGAATCCCCTTGGTACACTCATCACTATAGGTGAGAGCAAGTTCAGGGTTGTTGGCCTTATGGCGCCAAAAGGTGTTACACTCGGTTTTGATTTTGATGACCTGGTCTTTATACCTGTCACCACTGCAATGGAACTCTTTGACACTGATAGTCTCTTTAATATCACTGTTAAGGTACGCAGTGAGCACGAGATACACCTTGCAAAAGAGGATATCAAAAAGACCCTCATCAAAAAACACGCCGGGGAGGAAGATTTTACTGTTTTGAGTCAGGATGAGATGCTCTCCGTTATGGAGAGGATATTGAAGATTATGACCGCTGTGCTTGCAGGAATTGCCTCTATATCATTATTGGTTGGAGGGGTTGGTATTATGAATATTATGCTTGTCTCGGTAAAGGAGAGGACGAGAGAGATAGGGCTGAGAAAGGCTATCGGGGCGAAGAACAGGGACATACTCTTTCAATTTCTTGCGGAAGCTGTTATGCTCAGTCTTGTTGGGGGACTTCTTGGAATTCTAATAGGCATTATCCTTAGCTGGATGATTCCGATTTTTATCTCCTATCTACCAACAAAATTGAGTGCATGGTCAGTTGTCATGGCCTTCTCCTTTTCGGTCTTTGTAGGTATATTCTTCGGTGTCTATCCTGCAAGAAAGGCAGCGAGCCTTGACCCGATCAATGCCCTTAGATACGAATAATTACAATGAGGGAATTCTTCAGTAAGACAAAAAAGAGAAGGTGGATATTCTTGAGAGTTATTCCTGCCCTTTCCCTTATTGCCCTGATATTTTTCCTTTTGAGAGGTCCCTATTTATCAAATTCTATAAAGAGGGTCTTAATCCCTGTTCTTGAGAATGCAACAGGTGAGAGGATCATTACGGATCATGCTGTTATCAACCTTTTCCCCTTTTATCTCCAGGTAAAGAGTATCAGGATTTTTGATAAGGATGGCAACAGGCTGTTATGGGTTACAAAGACTCGTGCCTATATTGACTTGCTTGCACTGCTTCACGGGGAGATAAGGGTCAGGAGGTTAACACTTAAAGAACCCAATCTGACCGCTACAAAAAGGGATTTAGAAAGGGTGATTAAGAATATTAAAAATTACCTCTCAGGTGGTAAGGGTAAGAGATTTGCCTTCACCTTAAAGAGCATAAAAATTATAGATGGAGAATTTACCTTAAAAGATACAGGCAAATTCAGGAGGCTTTCTGGCAGGGGCTTAGCGGCGAATGCAATTGTAAAGAACAATCTTATGGTTGATTGGTCTCTTGATAAGGGGAAAATCCATTTTCAGGGCCTTTCAGAATTGGCTTACGGGATGACTGGAAGGATAAGGTTAAACAGGAATGGTGAAATGGAAGTTCTGAATATTGAGATAGACTCTTTTGACTCTAAGCTTGATGCTAAAGGGAGGCTCCTTTTTACCTCTGACGGGAATCTTCAGGGAGGTAGACTTACAGGTGAGGCAAGGGTATTTATTGAGACAATAAATAGACTTTTTGGCATAAAGGATAAAGTTGAAAAGGGTAAAGATGGTGTTCTTACATTTTCTGGTTCTGTTGATCTGACATCTCTCAAGGTCTCGGGATGGCCCGACCTTTTATTTGATTTAAAGACAAAAGGTTTCTTTTATCTTGAGGACCTGATGAGACTCCTGAAGGTTAAGGATACAATAAAAGGAAGGCTCTCTCTTGATGGAAGGCTCAGCGGTAGGTATCCTGACATTTTAGGAAAAGGTAAGGCAAGACTTGAGGAAGCACTGTTTGTTACCCTTCCCTTAAGCGATATCGTAGGTGAGGTAGAGTACAGAAATAAGAGATTTACTCTTAACAATTTTATAGCCCATACATATGGAGGAGAGTTAAGAGGTGATGCTTATCTTCTCATTCCCCATGGGGATTACTTTGTCAAAGCCAGTGTCTCTGAGGTGGTCAGCACAGGATTCTTCAGATTTATTAAATGGGATGCACCATTCCCAGAAGGGATTATCAATGGAGTCTTCAGGTTGAATAAATTACGGGGTAAGGATTTTGAGATAGAATCATATGTGAATTATATCAATACATCTGTTTCAGAAGGGGGTCCTTTAAATAGATTGATAAACATCACAGGAGAAGTAAATCTCAAAAACAGGATTGTAGGGATTAAGAATGCCAGATTATCCACCTTGGCCTCAGAATTGTTTATGAATGGCAGAGTAAACCTTAAAAGAAAGGGTTTTGACCTTGACTTAAGGCTCAATAGCAGAGACGTCTCTGAGCTTGTATCTCCTACACTGACAGGCCTCAGAGGAGATCTGAAATTCACAGGGAAGGCAGAAGGGTCATACAATAATCCAGAGATTTCAGGAAGCCTTCAGATAGGTTCAGGAGGTATCAAGGATTTCACCTTTAGCAGCCTTGCTGCAGACCTCACATACACAATCGGGTCCTTAAAGCTAAAATCTTTAAATCTCAAACATGATAAATCGAGCTATGACATCAGTGGTTTCGTTAGCTTTAAAAAGGCAAAGAGGCTTTTCTCATTTGATGAGCCTTTCTTTGATGTGAAGGTCTCTATGAGAGATGGTGACGCAAGGGCATTAATTAAGACTTTTTATAAGGATGTTCCCATATCAGGTACTGTTGATGGTACTGTAAGCTTTAAAGGAACTCAGGATAAGTACAGGGGTAAAAGTAACCTCCTTATTAAAAAAGCCAAGATATATGGACAGGATTTTGACAGGATTACCCTTGAGGCATCATTTTATGACAGGGGTATCGATTTTCATTCTCTCCTCTTTAGTAGAGGTACGTCTGAACTCCGTGGAGACGGCAGTCTATACCCTGATGAAAGATTTAAACTCTCCCTTACATCCAACGAACTAAGGATTAAGGATATAACCCCTCTTCAGGCTTATCAGACCGATGCAATCATGAGTAATCTGAAGATTAATGCATCTGGCACATTCGATAATCCGAACCTTGACTTTTCCACGAATATCCTTGATGGGAATTTCTGGGGGATTCAGGTTAAAGAAGGCAGTGTAAGGGGAACGCTGAAGAATAGAACCATCCTTTTCAGTGCGAGTCTCCTTGAAGATATGATATCTGCTAATGGTAAGGTTCTGGTCAAAAAGACACCTCTATGGAGTGTTGATATCGATTTTAAAAAGGGGGATTATGGTCTACTGATAAAGGGTCTTTTAAAGGATGTGCCTGAGGACTTTTCTATGAGCGTTGAAGGTAATGTCAAATTAAGCGGAAGAGGCAAGAGGGTCTCATCAATGCTTTCGAGATTCGGTTCTGTTAATCTTAGCCTCTATGGATATAGCTTTGGTAATAAGGGAGATGTCTTTTTAAGGCTTGATAAGGAAAGGATGGAGATAAAGTCCCTTTCGTTAATTGGCGATGATGCTGATATATCAATTGTTGGTGTACTGGATATAGGAGAGGGATATGATGTGAAGATGAGGGGAGATCTGGATATGGCACCTTTAAGGTTACTTACCGATAAAATATCGTCATTAAAGGGCCAAGGGGATTTTGTGATTAACATATCAGGCCGGTGGGAGAAGCCAGATATTACAGGAAATATAAGTATAAGGAATGTTACTACATCAATAGCGGATTTTCCATACAGAATAGGTCCACTTAACGGCAGGATATTCCTTAAAAGGGATAGACTCACTTTTGAATCACTCAGGGGAGTTATAGCTGGTGGTACAGCAGTGATATCAGGGGTTGGATATTTCGAGAGACTCTCCTTAAAGAGGCTCTTTATCTCATCGACCCTCAACGGCATAAGGCTCAGCCATATAGAAGGTATGAGTGCGGTCTTTGATGGTGAACTTTTTTATGAGACATCACCAAAGGGTTCTGTCCTTACTGGAAATATAAATATAAGGCGGGCAAGATATGAGAGAAGGGTTGAGTGGAATAGGTGGTTGTTAGGTTTAAGAAGGGTAGAGAATAAGATCATCAAGCAGCCAACATTTCTTGAAGGGATATCCCTTAATATACATGTTGTTGGGGCTGAGAATATAATCGTTGACAACAATATCCTGAGGGCACCGGTAAAGGCTGACTTAACTATTGTGGGTACTCTTGATAGGTATGGGCTCATCGGCAGTATTGAGACAGAAGAGGGCAGCATATATTTCAGGGATAATGAGTTTGAGATTATTAGTGGAAGGGTGGATTTTATCGAGACAGAGGAGGTTAAACCTTTATTTAATATCAAGGCTGAAACATTCACGAGTGGATACAAGATTAGATTAAATCTTGAAGGCTTGATAGATAAGCTTACGCTCTCTTTATATTCAGACCCTCCACTGTCTGAATCTGATATACTTACACTTCTAACAGCAGGCCAGATAAATAAGGAGGAGAGGGGATTTGAAAGTGGTATCGCTGCCAGTGAGGCTACAGCGATCCTTACAGGAGGCATACAGGATGTCTTTGAAGAAAAGGTTAAGGGTATTACTGGTATCGAACGTTTTGAGATTAATCCCCAGACGACATCAACAGGGGCTGTCAGTCCAAGGATCACCATTGGGAAGCGGATACTCAACGAGAGATTATCCGTTAGTTATACTACATCAATTGGCACAACAGAAGAGAGTATAGTTAGGCTGAAATATGGCCTTGGTAAAAATATATCGATTATTGGTACAAGAGATGAGATGGGGAGCGTGGGAGTGGATTTAAATTACAGGTTTGAGTTCAAATGATGATCAGGCTTGCCATACTCCTGTTGTCCGTGTTTCTGTTTCCTGCCTTAATACATGCAGAACCATTGGTCATAAAGGCCATCGAGGTTGAGGGTCTTACAAGAATGAAGGAGGGCGAGCTTGTTGACCTGATCTGTCTTCATGTTGGCGATGAGCTGGACCGGGAGCTGTTGAGTCAGGGCATAAAGAGGGCTTTTAAGAAAGGGATATTTCTTGATATAAAGGCCATATCCGAAAGGCATGAAGATGGAGTCAAACTTAAATACATTATCAAAGAGTTACCAGTTATAGAAAGGATTATAGTAAATGGCAACCTGAGGATTCCCACGAGAGATATTAAGAAGGTCTTTCTCTTTAAGGAGGGAGAAGGACTCAAGGAGGAGCTTCTTCAGAGGGCAAAGGCAGAACTCATCAGCTTCTACCATAGAAAGGGTTTTACCAATGTGAAGATTAATATCACCGTTGTTAATACAGGCGAGAGTAAAGTTAATCTCCATATGGATATCGATGAGGGTCCACCACTTATTATTCAGAGGATAAATGCACCGATCGAGATTAGAAACTATATTAGCTTTACCGAGGGTAGTATCTTTGATATGGAGGTAATCGAGGGTGATATAAAGAGGATAAAGGACTTTTATAAAGAACAGGGTTATTTGAGGCCTGTTATAGGTCCATATAGATTTCAGGATGGTGAACTGACAATACCTGTTATATCAGGTGTGAGGCTTGATATATCTTTTAAAGGCAATTCCGCTATAAGTACAAAGAAGCTTTTGAAACGTGTCACGCTCCCTGAGTATGAGGAGCTGACAGATGAACAGATTGAGGATTTAATTAATGGTATCAGGAGACTTTACCTGAGCAAGGGATACTACCATGTCCAGGTGGCTGCTGGTATTGAGAGGGAGAAGGACATAATAAGGTTAGAGTTCTTCATTGCTGAGGGACAGAGGGTTGTCCTTAGGAAGATAAGATTTAAGGGTGTGAGCCTATCCCCTGATGTATTGAAAAGCATTATACCCCTTGAAGAGAAAGAGCCTTATGATGTTACCCTGTTAGAAAGCAGCAAGGAGTCATTAAAAAGATTTTATAATGCACTTGGTTATCTTCAGATGGAGGTCCTTGAGGTAAAAGAGCATCTGGATGAAGAAGGCAAAGAGATGACACTCGAGTTTTTAATCCATGAAGGCCCTCAGATAAGGGTTGAATCCATCAATATCACAGGCAATAGGGCTATTGATGAAGTTAAGATAAGAAGCGTTTTAAGGCTAAAGGAGGATTCTCCCTATAATGCAGTCGATATAGGTGACGCAAGATACAGGCTGCTTTCATTATACAGGAGGTTCGGATATCTTGATGCCGATGTGGAGGTGAGGAGTGTTTTTGTAGAGGATAAGGTGCATCTGAATTTTATAATAAATGAAGGTATACCCTCATACGTTGGGAAGGTCATAATTCGTGGCAACCAGAAGACAAAGGATAAGATTATCATGAGGGAGATCACGATTAAAGAGGGAAAGCCTTATGATTATGATGAACTCATGAGGATCAGGCAAAGCCTCTTCAGGCTTGGTCTCTTTGACGAGGTCTCAATCGATCTTATTAATCCAATAGAAGAAGGGAATAGGGTCATCAGAGATATGCTTGTCACTGTAAGGGAGGGCAACGCAGGCACAGTGGATTTTGCCATAGGATATGGAGATTATGAGAGATTGAGGGGTTCTCTTGAGATCAACTATCGCAATCTCGGTGGATATAACAGGCAGATAGGCTTCGGGATTAAGATGAGTGCTGTGCAGAAGAGGTACAGGCTCAATTTTAGAGAGCCATGGCTTTTTAACAAACCGAATCTACCTTTTACACTGTCCCTTGAAAAAGAAGACAGAAGGGCCATAAACCTCGATACAAAAGACGTTCTTTATAAGGTTGAAAAATTCTCTTTTATTGCTGGCACCGAGAGGCGGATAAAAAAGAGTCTTAAGGCAAGCCTTAACTATGAATATTCCTCTGTTGATACCAGAGATGTAGAGCCAGGGGTAGTATTGAGCAGGGAGGACACGGGCACTCTTGCCATAAGCGCTATTTCACCGTCGTTATTCTATGATACAAGGGATAATCCCTTTGACCCAACATCAGGTGCACTTAATGGTATTATATTGAAGTTTGCATCAAAGGCCTTTCTCTCCGAGACGGAGTTTATAAAAGCCATGTTTCAGAGTTCCTGGTTTTTTGAATTAAGAAAGGGCATTGTCTTTGCCTTCTCCTTCAGGGGAGGGGCTGCCTATGCCTTTGGTGATACCGAGGAATTACCATTGATCGAGAGATTTTTTCTTGGAGGAAGAACCACAGTGAGGGGATATAGCCATGATACACTTGGTCCAAAGGGTGCGGATGATTCACCAACAGGTGGCAATATATTTGCGTTAATGAATGCTGAAATCAGGATACCGATTAAAAGGGGCTTTGGGATCGTGACCTTTATTGATGGTGGAAATGTCTGGAAGGTTGCCAGGGATGTAAAGGCTGACTTAAAGTATACAGCAGGCATAGGACTAAGGTACAGAACGCCTGTTGGTCCTATAAGGATAGATTATGGGCACAAGCTTGATAGATTACCTGGTGAAAGTGCAGGAGAGTTACATTTCAGCCTCGGGCATGCCTTTTAAGGAGATACTGAATGGGGATAAATAAGACAAAGACTCTATTTATCGTGCTGGTTGCTGGTTACTGCCTACTGTTTGCTCCTGTAAACGCAGAGCTCCTTGAAAGGGTGGTAGCCATTGTGAATGATGATGTGATCTTGCTCAGTGAATTTCGGAATGCAAGGGATGCTAACTTGGAAAAGACTGATATCGAGGTGTTGAATGAGATGATAGATAGACGCCTCCTTTTAAAAGAGGCAGAGCGATACATGCCCAGAGATAAAGCAGGTTCTTATTCGCAAAAAGATGATGACGCCTTGATCAAGAAATATATAAACAGAAGGATAAGGCCATTTATCCATATTCCTATCGGAGAGATTGAGTCTTATTATATAGAGAATAAAGGGTTATTCAGAGGGAGAGAGTTTTACGAGGTAAAGGATGAGGTAGAGGCCCAACTCATAGAGGAGGCAGTGAAGCAGAGGCTCGGTAAGCATCTCAAGAAGTTAAGAAAAAAGGCATATATAAGGATTCAGTTAGAAGGTAGAGATTAATTATACTTCTTTAATAACAGCTACCTCATTACATTCAGGGAATTTAGGGCACTTAAGACAGTCACCCCAGATTTTTTGTGGAAGGCTGTTTTTGTCTATCTTTTTAAAACCGAGTTCGATGAAAAATTCAGGAGTATAGGTCAATGCAAAGACCTTCTTCACTCCGAGCATCCTCGCCTCTTTAATGCATTGATTTATCAGTCTCTTTCCTATACCTTTGCCCTGATATTCGTTTAACACAGCCATTGACCTTATCTCGGCAAGATCCTCCCACAATATATGGAGGGCAGAAAGCCCTATAACCTTACCTTTATTCGTACAGATAAAGAAGTCTCTTATATTCTCATAGATTTCATTCAGGGACCGAGGAAGCATCTTCTCCCTCTTTGCTAATTTATTAACAATACGGTGTATGTCCTTTACATCAGCTATTGTTGCCTTTCTTATGCGCATTCCTGAATCCTCTCATAAAGATCAATGATTATCCCCTCTCTTAGGCCATAATCACTTACCATGAGCTCATCAAAGCCAAGCCCCATCATGATGGTTTTCAGAATCAGCACTCCTGACACTATTATATCCATTCTCCTGTCCAAAAGCACAGGATAGATTTCTGCCCTTTCCTTTATACTGATTCGTGATACCTCCTCATAGACCTTCTTGACTGCGTCTAAAGAGATAGTGCTCATATGGATCTTTTTATGATCGTGTTTGTCAAGGCCCTGAAGCATGGCAGAGAGGGTTGTAATTGTTCCTGCTGTGCCGATAAAAATCGTATCCCCTGTGATAAGGTTTTTGAACTCCATGGCACTATCAAGCATTTTGGTTATATACTCATTCATTATCATCAGTTCCTCAGTGGCAGGGGGATCATTCTTCAAGTACTTTTCTGTTAGGTATACAACACCCAGTTTAAGACTCTTTATCTTTCTTATGTTGCCATTATTCATGAATATAAATTCAGTGCTACCACCACCTATATCAATAAGGAGTGATGATTCAGGCACAGGTATATCCATTGTCATCCCCATTGCAGTAAGCTTTGCCTCTTCCTCCTCGCTGACTATCTCAATATCAATGCCTGCCTCCTCCTTTGCTCTTTTTATAAATATATCCTTATTCTCTGCCTCTCTCAATGCACTTGTCCCAATGACAGAGACCCCTGACACATTATATCTTGATATGGTTCTGCTGAATCCTTTTAAGGTCTTTATCCCACCTTCAATCCCTTCTTCTTTGAGGAGGTTATTGTCTGATAGGCCTTCACCAAGCCTTGTGATAACCCTCTCTGAATGAAGTTCATTAATTATAAATTGATCATTTTCCTTATGGACATCACTTATTAATAACCTGAATGTATTTGTTCCTATATCTATTGATGCAAGGATTCTTGACGACATGATGAATTATAACCTGAATCATAAGGGAATTTCTTGACACCTACATGAGTCTATGGGATAATTTGTATAGGTCAGGAGGGTTGTGAGGCCACCCATTTAATTTAATGGAAGGAGGAATATATGCGTTACATAACTATAATCGCAATCGCTATTGCCATGGTATTCATAAGTTGTAAAGGGAAGGAAGAGAAAGCTATATATTCTACGCCCAAAGGTAAGGTGGAGGTTTCAGAGTCTGAAGAGGGAAGGGTCAAAGAGATGAAGATAACTTCTGAGGAGGGCACGGCTGTATTCAAGTCAACTGAGGGTGTTATCCCTGAGGATATAGGAGTGCCATTATATCCAGGGGCTACTGCAAAAGAAGGTGGAACCTTCAGCATCTCAGGTGAGCAAGAAGGTAAGAGTGGAGGGTTTTCATTAACATACCTGTTCACAGAGGATAATATTGACAAGGTCATAGCATATTACAAGAAGGAACTCAGTAATCTAAACCCTGGCTATTATGAGATGACTACCCCTAATGGCAAGAACGCCACATTTGTCATAGGAGAGGATACGTCCGAGAAGACCACCATTGTGCTTTCACAACGTTCAGGCGACAAGGGCACTAATATTCAGATAACAAAGGTAAGAGAAGAGGAATAAAGAGGTGGTCATCCTATAAAGTAAAGAGTAGTTTGCTAATAAGAGAGGACACCTCTGTCCTGTGACCTTTTTAAAAGTTCCTCAATAGCCTTCTCTCCCTCATCTCCGATATCCAGTGAGTAGTTGTTGACATACAGATCAATGTGTTGCTTGATGACGTGATCTGAGAGCTCTTGGGAGTGTTGTTTTATGTAATCCATTGGCCTTGCTGGATTTGCAAGGCTATACTCAAGGCTCATCCTGATGTATCCATTTATCCTTTTAATCATATCATCCCCAAGTGTTCGTCTTGCAATAATGCACCCAAGGGGTATGGGAAGGCCTGTTTCATCCTCCCACCACTTACCAAGATCCATGATCTCCTTAAGACCATAAAGCGGATAGGTGAATCTACTCTCATGTATGATCAAACCTGCATCTACCTCGCCATTCTTTACAGCAAGCATTATCCTGTCAAAGGTCATTATGGATGGGTTAATACAGAGTTCAGGATCAAAGAGTCTGAGCAGCAGGAATGCAGTGGTGAATTTTCCAGGGATTGCGATCCTTTTACCTTTGAGGTCTTTGATGTTATATCCCTCTTTTGCCACAATCAATGGCCCACAGCCTCTTCCAAGTGCACCACCTGACCTTAGCAATGAATAATCCTCTCTAAGGTACAGATAGGCATGATAGGAGACCTTCGTTATATCAAGTTCAAGATTGAATGCCTTTTGATTGAGTGCCTCCACATCAAGCAATATCTCTTCAAATCTCAGTTCTTTGGTATCTACCATTCCATGGATCAAGCCATAAAAGATAAATGTATCATTCGGACATGGTGAATAACCGAGCGTAAGTCTCCTCACAGTCTCAGGTACTCCTTTATCAGAGGCGGATACATGTGTGGGTTAAATAATATGTTTGTCATTAGATAACACTCGTGTGTGCAATAACAGCCACTCTTCTTTATTGATTCAATGATCTTTTTTGCCTCTTTTGTACTCAAGACCTTCAGTATGTCATAATCATTTTCCCTTACATTACCAAGCCTCATATCGAATGACTCACATGGGTATAGATCGCCTGTCTCTGTTAGGACAACATTAAGCCTTCCTGCATAACATGGGATTAGTTGTCTCTGCTGGATGAGGGTATTGTAGATAATGCGTCTTTGAAGTATATCCTGGGCTGCCTTTAGCCTTGAGCCCCTGAAACGATAGATGCTTGCCTCCTTATTTTTGAGGAGTGATTCCATCCTTTCAATGGTCTTGAGATATCTTCCTGTATCAATATCCTTTAATCTCCCATTAAAGACACTGCCCCTTATAAGTGAGACCGTGTGGGTCTTGATCTCATTAAGGCCATTCACATATTCAATAAGCTCATCCATCCTGTCCTGATTCTCCTTGCAGAAGACCGTGTTAATGCCTAATTCAAAATTTGGATATTCACTGATGAATCTCCTAAGTCTCTTATATGTCTCGATTGTCTTCTTGAAACATCCATCTCCTCTGATCCTGTCATTAACCTCCTCAAGCCCGTCAAGGGATAGTTTGACAACCACAGTGCTCTTTTTACAGCATTTGAGGATTAATTCCATATCCCTCTCTATAGTATCTGTGAGGATTCCATTTGTAGAGAAGAGGATGATAGAGGGTCTGTTCCTTTCATAGAATATCCTTGTTATCTCCACAATATCATCCCTTAAGAATATTTCACCACCTGAGAATGCAAGCCAGAGAAGGTCTTTTATGGAAGCTGAGACCTTACCTATCTCATCAATTGATAGCTCAGGTGAGGTATCCTGCGTATCCTTTGATAGATAGAAGCAGTATGAGCATCGGAGATTACATCTTCTTGTAACAAAGAATGTCAGATGTATGGGATTGTCTTTGTAGAGGATAGAGCTTGCGTGTCTGAAGGGTGAATACATGGTCAATATATCCTTCCCATCTTCAAGAGATATCTTATCACACCCATGATTGAACCAATGCCAACAGATAATGAGTAGAGGGTGATGTAGTATAGGGAGGCCAGCAGGCAGAATTTAAGGCCCCCCGACCTATAGAATGCCCTGAATAGACCTGCGTTGATTGAGATATTCAAAAGCTGTAGGATAATGATGGTGTAGAGAAAGGGCGGTTTATGTATAAACAACCATAATAGAAAAAGCATGAGAGTTAAGAATATTACAGTAACACTTACCTTTAGTTCGGTGGATGCAGTGCCTGAGTCTTTGAGTGCATCCCTGTTCCTTAGGGAATACATGCTCCAGTACATGGTCTTTCTAATCGCATTTTTCATTGATTTTAAGAGATTGAAATTGAATATATGTCTTACCTCAATCTCAGGATTCATAATCAACCTGTAACCCTCTCTCTTAAGCCTGTGGCTGAATTCCACATCCTCTATTATTGGCATGAACCTCTCAGGAAATCCTCCGCTCTTTATAAATGCCTCACGGTTTATGATCATTGCGTGTGCTGCAATGTAATCAGGCCTGTCAGGCCATCTTGTCTCAAAGTAATTGACAAAAACAGCTTGGAACTTGTTAAAAAACCCCCTATCATATGGCTCACATGAATATGTGCCACCAATAACCACGTTATCATCAAGACTATTGATGGTTCTGTTCACTGTAGAGAGGGTGTCTTCCTTGAGAAGGCAATCCGCATCAATAAAGAATACATAATCCCCTTTGCTGTTGAATGCGCCTGTATTCCTTGCCTTTGATGTGCCATGGTGTTCATTCAGTTCAATAAGCCTGCAGGGATACTTCTTTATAATCTCGATAGAATTATCATCAGAACCATCATCAACAACTACTACCTCAAAATTCCTGTATCCTGATGCAAAGGCAGCCTCAAGTACCTTCCCAATGGTTGATGCACTATTAAGATTCGGTATGACAACAGAGATAAATCTCTCGAATTCCATAGTATTATTATAAGGGTTGTATGCTGATCAGGTCTACAAAGAAAGTCAGATTATATTTTGAAAAATTTTGTTGAAAATGGGGTAAAGGTGATTTAAAATTATCGTAGGTATCCAGAAATTATAGAATAACTGGTTATGCTTACGCGATAAAGGAGGATAAATGGGTAACTTGAAATGGCCCTCATTTATTATTCAGGGCATTATCTTAGCGACACTTACTACCTTTTTTATCAAAGGTGGTGGGTATATTAATACGTGGATGTTTATTTCTCTCCTGCTCGTATCGGGGCTTTTTACCTTGCAGACAACAAGCACAGACTTTCTTTATTTGTATCCCATAAAAAATGGCAAAGATGCTGTAACTTACAAGACTCATATATTAAGAATTACCACTATGGTTTCTATTAGTTGTCTTTATATGGGAATTTATCATCCAAACAGCAAAAAAGGTTTACTCAAGGATTCTTTTTTGGAATTAATGGTTACTTGGTAACGATATTAATTGCAGGATTTTTCCTGCTCGTAGTGCCTTTACTTTTTAATTTCATAAAGAAGAAAGCATAATGACAGAGGAAGACAGGGTTGTGTCTTGCAATGTTACATTGGAGCACAGGAAATCCTGCATGATAATAAATAAACATCTAATTAGTTGCTTTGCCTGACCACGAGCCAGCAGAAATTTTTGAGCAGAGATGTTACTATAAATTTTATACTTCAATTCCTTGTGGTTATGTTGGCTGAACTCTACGTAGGGATTGTAATTTTTCTCCATACGAAAGTATTATAAATTATGTAAGGGGATAGATCCACAAAATTGAGGAATAGTGATATGGGGACATCTAATATTAAAGAAGAAGCACGGCGGTTGATAGACAAGTTACCAGAAGAGTCAACATGGGATGATCTAATGTATGAGATTTATGTTCGACAGGTAGTTGAAGCAGGCCTTGAAGATAGCAAAGCAGGACGTACTACTGATGTAAAGCAGGTTCGTGAGAAGTTTGGCCTATCGAGGTGAAGGTTCACTGGACAGATACAGCGATTGGGTGTCTTTCAGCAATTCATGACTATATTGCTAAAAACTCACCACTATATGCTAAAAGGTTGGTTGACCGCCTAACAAGACGCTCCCAACAGATTGGAGAGTTTCCATTGTCTGGTAGGATTGTTCCTGAATTTGGAATAGAACAAATCAGAGAAGTTATAGAAGGATCATATCGTATTATTTATTACATTAAACCTGACCAGATAGATATTCTTGCAGTTATCCATGGAGCACAGGAAATCCTGCATGATAATAAATAAACATCTAATTAGTTGCTTTGCCTGACCACGAGCCAGTAGGCGTTTTTTTGAGTTGGCTTTTACTGTCAAATTATTGTAGTCATGGTAGATGAGCTTAGTCGTTATATTGCAAAACCTGTTCCCCTTCTTTACTTCTATTGGAGAGACTAATTTTTCAGGGTTTATGTTAATTCACTAAGGCAAGAGGGATGACGATCCCTTTTTACGATGTATTGACCTTTATAGTGCCTTTAATATATTTTAATATATCTTTGTTAGGTATCGACTTCAAAAATAATCTTTTAAGGAGGATATAATGGCCAAGAAGGTTGCAGTACTTGTAAGAGACAGGAAGGGCGAGGCCCTGAGGATGGCTGTGGGTGCAACGCTTGCAGATGATGAGGTGAATGTCTTCATCATGGATGACAAGTTGGTTCCAGATGAGGAGATGCAGCTCAATCTGGAGACGATGTCAGACCTTGATGTCAAGGTATATACCAATAATCCAGAAAATCCCTATGAACAGATGACCACTGAGGAGATTGCTCGGGCATTACCAAATTATGATGTAATTATCCCTTATTAAGGATTAATGATCCAATTCTTAAGAGTCTTGTCCATATTATCTCGCAGTGTTTTTTTGTCTCTTTAGCCGCTATTGATTGACATTTTAATGATTCTAAGATTAAATAAGATTAATCAAAATTTAAGGATATAGAATATGTTACAGGAGATAGAGGAGATTACCCCTACGACGAAAAGGCTTAAGATTAATATCCCTTCTGATGTCATCCAGGCCGAGCTCGACTCATCCTACAACAGACTGAGGGCCATTGTAAAGGTACCTGGTTTCAGACCCGGCAAGGTCCCTCAGGCGATCCTCAAAAAGAGGTTTGGTAAGGATGTAGAAGCAGAGGTGATAAGAAAGATAGTTCCTGAGTATTATACAAAGGCGATAGAAGAGGCAAAGTTAGAACCGGTTGGTTATCCTGACATAGATGAAAAGATACAGCTTATCCCGTCACAGCCACTTACATTTACTGTTACTGTAGAGGTGAAACCCGATCTGGGAGAGCTTAAGTATGAAGGAATAGAGCTTAAGGAGAAGCCCCTTTCCATAAGTGATGAGGATGTGGAGAAAGCGATTAAGTTGATTCAGGAGAACAAGGCATTGTATTCTGTTACAGAAGATGAGCTCAGGGAAGGGGATATGGCTATTATAGATTGTGAGGCAACTATGGATGCTCAGCCAAGAGAGGAGTTCTCTTATAAGGAGTATCCTTTTATTGTCGGTTCTGAGGGGTTACCGAGGGAGTTCAGTGATGCCCTAATCAGCAGGAAGAAGGGTGAGAGGGTGAAGGTCAA
>Ga0180896_1058_pt1 | contig 15983 bp, 16 predicted proteins | sample Deesub1362A_J573_FD_124283 | JGI IMG/M metagenome (GOLD analysis project Ga0180896, IMG submission 124283) | Nitrospirae bacterium JdFR-84
GGATTTATAGGGGAAGAGGCTGCCTCAATTCTGGGTGGAGACATTCAAAAAGAAGTACAAAGCGAGATAAAGAGTCTTACAGGTGTTGAGCGGTTTGAGATTCAACCTCAGACCACCTCAACAGGGGCAATTGCACCAAGGATAACCATTGGGAAGAAATTATTCGAGGACAAGATATTTGTACTTTATTCTACCTCTATAGGTACTACTGAAGAGCAAATTATCAGAGTTGAGTACAAATTGAGTGATCAGTGGTCAATTGTAGGTTCAAGAGATGAACTGGGCAATACAGGTGCTGATATAAAATTTAGGTTTGAGTTTAGATGAGAAATATGGTTCAAAGTGGTTCAAGGTAGTTTTCAATGATGGTTATGATGAAGGAAGACAAAATTAGCGGATGGATATTTTGTGTAATCTGTATCTTTACACTCTTTATTGCCAAACATGTGTATGGAATTTCCGAACATAAAATTATTAAAGATATAGAGATTAGGGGTCTGAACAGGATTGACAGAGAAGAATTTATGGATCTTATCTGTATAGGGAGTGGAAATATCCTTGATCGAGATCTCATAAAACAAGGAATAAGGAGGGCTTTTCTGAAGGGTGTATTCAGAGATATTAGAGTATTTTCAGAGCCTTTTGGCGATGGAGTGAGACTCATATTTGAAGTGGAAGAGTTCCCTACTATAAGAAGGATTCGATACCATGGTAATGAACATATCTGGAGTAAAGATATAGATAAGGTATTTATATTTAAAAAAGGAGAAGAGTTTAAGAAAGAGTTAATTACTAATGCGGTGGAAAAGATCGAGGATTTTTATAGAAAACATGGTTATAAAAATACAGATGTCTCTATTGAGGTTATAGATATACCAAATAAGAACATGGTTGATATCAATGTAAAAATAAAAGAAGGGATACCATTAATAATCAAAAAGATAGAGACTCCTCTCGATGTCCTGAGAGTTATAAAGACTCAAAGAGGAGATGTGCTGGACATAGAGAGACTCGAGAGAGATATAGAGAGAATCAGGGAATATTACAAAAGACAGGGATATCTCAGGCCACGAATAGGACCATATGTGTTCGATCACGGGATACTCAGAATTCCGGTTGAGAAGGGACCGTTGCTTAAAGTAAGTTTTTCTAATAATAGGGCTATAAAAACAAAACATCTAAGAAAGATCCTTCCGTTTTTTAAAGATGGTTATATAAGTGAGGAAAATATCGAGAATGCAATAAAGAAGATAAAAGATCTATATAATAGCAAAGGATATGTCGATACCCGTGTGATTGCATCTGTTGAAAGAAAAGACAACGAGATAAGATTAAATTTTTTTATTCAGGAAGGGGAGAGAGTTAAGGTAGGTAATATCAGATTTAGAGGCAATTCTATATCCAGTAAAGACCTCTATGGTGTCCTTAAACTTAAAGAAGGAGAGCCATTTGATATAAATCTGTTATCAGAAGATATTGATACTTTAAAAAATTATTACAGAAATAGAGGGTTTCTTGATATGAAGATTGAGGTAAAAAGGGAGTTCCATAATGGTGTAGTTGATATTGAGTATTTTATCGATGAGGGAAAAAAAACAGTGATACAGGCTATCAAGACAGAGGGAAATAAATACTTTAATTCTAAACAAATTATAGAGACATCAGGAATAAAGTTGGGCGATCCGTTTAATCTTCTTGAGATAGGCAATGCGAGACTCAGGATAATAAGACTCTACAGAAACAATGGATTTGCTGATGTGAGAGTCAGGGTAGAACACGAGATAAAAGGAGGAGGTGCTTTCATCAGATTCTATATAGACGAAGGAGATCAATACTTAATAGGGAAGGTGATTATAAAGGGCAATAGGCTTACAAAACCCAAGATCATAAGGCGTGAATTTCTCTTTGAAGAGGGCGATATATACAATCACGACAAAATATTAAAAGTAAAACAGGCACTCTACAGGCTTGGTATCTTTAGAAAAGTTACTTTTGAAGATATTGACACAGGAGAGACTATAGATGGTAGACGAATAGTAGATCTCATACTCCATCTTGAAGAGAGCAAGCCTGGCTCTGTGGAATTAAGCCTGGGTTATGGTGATTATGAGAAGTTTCGTGGTACGATAGACATTAATTACAAAAACCTCGGTGGATATAACAGGCAGATCGGTTTCAAGACCCGAATAAGTACCATTAGTCAGAGATTTGTTCTCTATTTCAGAGAACCATGGTTATTTAACTGGCCAAATTTCCCATTTAAGGCATATGTATTCAGAGAAGATAGAAAGTCAATTAATATCGATACAAGAGAGGTAATGTATAAAATTAGTAAATTTGGAATGGTGGCAGGTATTGAAAAGTCACTTACAGAAAGACTCACCGTGAGTCTTAATTATGAATATTCATCTACAGAGACAAAGGATGTAAAACCAGGAGTGATATTGAGCAAGGAAGATACAGGGACAATCGGGATCGGGAGCATCTCTCCTGGAATATTCTATGATACAAGGGACAATCCATTTGATCCAACAAGGGGATCATTCAACAGTGTTGTCATTAAATTTGCATCCTCTCTTCTGTTTTCAGAAATAAATTTTATAAAGGTGGCATTTAAGAGTGCCTGGTTTTACCCTGTTTATAAGAATATTGTCTTTGCCTCTGCCCTGAGAGGTGGGGTAGCATTTACACTCGAAGATGAGAAGGACTTGCCCCTTATAGAGAGATACTTTCTTGGGGGCAGGACTACTGTAAGGGGATATGATCAGGATATGCTCGGCCCAAAAGGAGAGGAGGGACTTCCTACAGGTGGTAATATATTCGGTCTGATCAATGCAGAATTTAGAATTCCCTTGGGAAGGGGGTTCAGTATGGTTACTTTCTTAGATGGAGGTAATGTGTGGCGTACCATAAGTGATATAAATGAGGACTTGAGATATACAGCAGGGGTAGGATTGAGATACAAGACGCCTGTTGGTCCTGTGAGGATCGATTATGGACATAAATTGAGCAGAAAGAGGGGAGAGAGTAGGGGTGAGGTACATTTCAGCTTTGGACATGCATTTTGATTCAAACATGTTCGGATCAATCATCAGAATAATTTTATTTACACTTATCCTGAATCTGAGTATCTTTTATGATATTGCTTCCACAGAATTGATAGACAGGGTTGTGGCTATTGTTGGAGATGATGTAATACTCTATAGTGAACTCAAAGAAGCACTGAGAGAGGCAAGGGTAAAAGGGGAGGATCTGACAGAAGATGAGATGCTTGAGAGGCTGATAAACAGGAGATTAATACTCATTGAGGCAAGAAAATTCAGGATTGGTACAAAGAAATATTATCGAGATACAGAAGATGAAGCAAGACTCATTGATGATTATATTACAAACAGAATCAGGGTCATGATACAGGTGTCCTTCGATGAAATAGAGGCCTATTATAATGATCACAGGGAAGAGTTTAGTAATAAAGGGCTATATGAGGTATGGAATGAAATAGAAGACATCCTTAAGACTCAAAAATTGAATGAGACACTCGAAAGATATATTCAGGGCCTGAAGCAGAGTACATATATAAGAAGACAATTGCACTGATCTTATCCCTGTGAGAGGTTTTTGATTACAGCCACTTCCTCACACTCTGGAAACTTTGGACACCTGAGGCAATCACCCCATATCTTTTGTGGCAGGCTGTTTTTATCTACTTCTTTAAAACCCAATTTTTTGAAGTACTCAGGAGTATATGTGAGGATAAAAACCTGTTTTACTCCGAGGGCCTTTGCCTCTCTTAATGCCTTTTTAATAAGCCTTTTACCAATGCCCATCCCCTGGTATTCTTTTAATACAACAATGGATCGTAATTCAGCCAGGTCTTCCCAGAGTATATGCAGTGCAGCAGTGCCAACGATCTTACCATCTGTCTCACACACAAAAAAGTCCCGCAGATTCTCATAGATCTCATTCAGAGAACGTGGTAAAACCAGATCCCTCTTGGCAAATCTGTTTATGAGGGATTGGATCTCCTTTGCGTCACCTATTCTTGCCTTTCTGATCTTCAATTTTTCTATAGAGGTCAATCAATATCCCTTCTCTTAATCCATAATCACTGACAGTGATTTCAGTGAAGTTAAAGATATCCATGAACATAAGAAGTATAAGTGTACCAGGTACAATAATGTCAAGCCTTTCAGGCTCATAGGGTATGTATTCTGCCCTCTGGGAAGTGGTCATAATAGAGATCTTTTTATATATCTCTCTTATATGTGTGATATTCATCCTGGATTTATGAATGAGGGAGTGATCAAATGATTTGAGTCCCTGATTTACTGCTGACAGTGTAGTGATAGTTCCGGCTGTACCTACAAGGATTGTATTATCGTTGATATCTGAAGCAAATAGAGGGTGTAATTCTCTCAGACCCTTCTCTATCTCACCTGCCATGGATTTGAGGTCCCTTTCAAGTGGTGGATCGTGTTGCATATATTTTTCAGCCAGATATACAACTCCTATAGGCCTGCTTTCAATCCTGACAGGGATCATTTTATTTGTAAGGATCAATTCAGTGCTACCACCCCCTATATCAATGAGAAGTGCAGGGTCTGTTACATCAATATCTATCAACATCCCAAGCGCTGTAAGCCTTGCTTCTTCTTCTCCAGATATAATCTGGATATCTATTCCTGTTTCATCTTTTGCCCTCTTCAGAAATTCTTCACTGTTTACTGCCTCTCTCAGGGCACTTGTTGCCACTGCCATGAAACCCTTTACATTGTGTTTTGAGATGATCTCACTGAACCTTTTGAGGGTTGAGATACCCCTATTTATTGCATCCTGTGAGATAATCTTTTTATGTGATATACCTTCACCTAACCTTACTATAACCCTCTCTGAATGAATTGAATTAATAGAATAGTCTTCTACCTCTGCAATTAGGAGTCTGAATGTATTTGTGCCTATATCAATGGATGCCAGAGTGGTATTTTTCATAATTCAAATTCTAAAATTATACATTATGCCAAAAATAAGTGCAGGGTTGTTGATGTTCAGGAGAAAGGAGAATAAATTGGAGGTCTTTTTAGTGCACCCAGGGGGGCCATTCTGGAGCAAAAAGGATGAGGGTGCATGGTCCATTCCAAAGGGCATTGTTGAAGAAGGGGAGGATATATTTCAGACAGCAATAAGGGAGTTTGAAGAAGAGACAGGGCTAAAGGTCTCGGCAGAGAGATTCATTTCACTCTCTCCATTAAAACTCAAGAGCGGAAAGATAATCCATGCCTGGGCATTTGAGGGAGATTGTAATCCTGAAAGAATAAAGAGTAATACCTTTAAAATGGAATGGCCTCCAAAGTCTGGCAAGATACAGGAATTTCCAGAGATAGATCGTGCAGGATGGTTTCCTTTGGATGAGGCAAAGAAGAAGATAAACCCAGGACAGGCTGGTTTTATTGATCAACTAAAGGAAAATCTACGAGATATATGACCATTAAGATCCCTACACCAACATCAGGAGGACTTATCCTTTCTTATCGCTGCAACTCCAGATGCAGACACTGTATATACGGGAGTTCACAAAAGTGGTCTTCTGACTGGATTACAGAGGATGATCTTGAAATCATACTCTCCAGGCTTGCAGGTAAGATTCGTCCATCCCTCTGGGGTCCTGAGTCAGTAGGACTTAATGAGGGATTGCATTTTACAGGTGGAGAGCCGTTTCTAAATTTTGAACTCCTCCTTAAGGCTGTAAGAATTGCATCAGAACTAAGAATACCCTCTTTATTTGTTGAGACCAATTGCTACTGGGCAGAAGATGACAAAAAGACAAGGGAAATGCTCATGCTCCTCAAGTCTTCAGGACTCCATGGCATAATGATCTCTGTGAATCCCTTTTATCTTGAGTATGTGCCATTTGAAAGGACAGAGAGGGCAATCAGACACTCAATCGATATATTTGACAGGAATGTAATGGTCTATCAGATTGAATATTACAAAAGGTTCAAGATGTATGGCATAAAGGGTAAATTGAAACTTGAAGACTATATACACATGGAAGGTAGAGATAGATTCCTCAGAGATGTAGAATTTTTCCCAATGGGTAGAGCCCCCTATATGCTTAAAGAACTACTCAAAGAGATCTATCCACTCAGACCAGCAGAGCATTTTTTAAGAGAGCCATGTATTTCACCACCCTTAAGGAGTATACACAATCATTTTGATAATTACAGAAACTTTGTTCCTGGATTCTGCGGAGGAGTGAGCATCGGTGATATGAAGGATCTTGATGAGTTATTAAAAAATCCGTTTGACATAACAACCCGCCCCGTCCTTGCCCATATCCTTAGGGGTGATATTGAGGGACTGCTTCGACTTGCAAAGAGTTATGGATTCTCTGAAGACAGTGAAGGTTATATTTCAAAGTGCCATCTCTGTACAGATATAAGAAAGTATCTGGCGTTCAAGATGGATTTCCCTGAATTGAGACCTTTGGAGTTTTATACACATCTTGATAAATAGAGGGAAGATTGCTCAAATCATACTATAAATATATCCTCTTTTGAGGGAGGAATTATACCTGCATCTTCAGCCCTTGATATCAATTCCCTTACAGCCCTTATTCCCTCATCGCCTAAATCAACAGAGAAGTCATTAACATAAAGCTCTATGTGTTTTCTTATTACCTCATCTGACATTTCCTGAGCATGGGTCTTTATATAATCCATTGGTTCATCAGGATATGTGAATGCATACATTATGCTCTGTTTGATCAGATCCTCGACCTTTTTAATAATCTCCTTCTGGAGTGATCTCTTTGCTACTATTCCTCCAAGAGGGATAGGGAGTCCTGTCTCCTCCTCCCACCATCTACCGAGGTCCATGATTTCAATAAGTCCATAAGAAGGGTAGGTGAATCTGCCCTCATGGATGATCAGTCCTACATCCACAGAGCCTTTAGCCACCTCAGGCATAATCCTGTCAAATGGTATTTCTCTTATATCAGAGTTTCTGAACTCAGGATCATAGAGTTGAAGGAGCAGAAATGCAGTAGTCATCTTTCCGGGTATTGCAATGGTCTTTGATCGTAATTCTTTTATTGAGTATCTATACTTGCTCACAATAAGCGGGCCACATCCACGGCCCAGTGCACTCCCAGACCTGAGCAGGCAATAGGTATCTCTGATGTGACCAAGGGTAGAAAATGATATCTTTGTAATATCGAGTTCGCCAGAGAGTGCCTTCTGATTGAGATTCTCTACATCAAGCAAGATTTCCCTAAAGGAAACTTCCCTATCAGGGATCTTTCCGTGTATCAATGCGTAAAAAATAAAGGTATCATTTGGGCATGGTGAATACCCCAGTGATAAATGTAGTGGCATAGAGACCTATTTACCGTGCTTTTTTTTGTAGTCCTCAATGGCCTTGTGAAGGGCTTCGGCTCCAAGGTTTGAACAGTGCATCTTCTGTGGTGGTAGGCCATCGAGTGCATCAGCAATGGATTCACGCGTTATTTTCAATGCCTCATCGAGTGTCTTCCCCTTTGCCATTTCTGTGACCATGCTTGAGACTGCAATGGCTGCTCCACATCCAAATGTCTGAAACTTTGCATCTACTATTTTATTGTCCTTTACCTTGATATAGACCTTCATGACATCACCACATACAGGGTTTCCTTCTGTACCAATACCATCAGCATCCGGGATTTCACCAACATTCCTTGGATTTGTAAAGTGCTCCATTACTTTTTTGCTGTACATGATGCATCCTCCATACCTTCCCAGCCTTTTTGATAGGGAGAAATCTCCCGCAGTCTTGAGACTATCTGTGGAAAGGTTTCATTAAAATAATCTATGTCTTCAGCAGTGGTCCCTTCACCAAGGGTAAATACCACAGAGCCCTGTGCCAGGTGTGCAGGTATCCCAATAGATGTGAGTACAGGAGATGCCTTAAGCGCCTTTGAACTGCATGCAGACCCACTTGCTGCATATATACCCTTTGCAGCGAGCATAAGCAACATTGCCTCACCCTCCACATACTCCACGACAAAACTTGCGTGCCCAGGCAGTCTCTGTTCAGGGTGTCCTGTTAGGATAACATTCTCTATCTTCAGGGTATTTTCAATTAACTTATCCCTGAGGGGTTTTATGTGATCTATCCTCTTTTGCATGTCACGTTTTGCCAGTTCTGCAGCCTTACCCATTCCCACTATTGCTGGCACATTCTCTGTACCAGCACGCCTTCCTCCCTCCTGGATACCACCATATATCAGGGGTACTATCCTTGTTCCCTCTCTGATATAAAGGGCAGCAGCCCCCTTTGGGCCATAAAACTGGTGTGCTGCCATTGAGAGAAGGTCTATATTCATCTTCTGTACATCAATGGGGATATTTCCTGCAGATGCTACTGCATCTGTATGAAATATTATCCCCCTCTCCTTTGCTACTCTTGCAAGGGCCTCTATATTCTGAATGGTGCCGATTTCAGGGCTCGCATGGATAATGGATATCAATACTGTTTGATCAGTTATAGCCTTTTTTAATGCCTCTGGATCTATAAATCCATACTTGTCAACAGGCAGGTATGTAACAACAAAGCCCTGTTTCTCCAAAAATCGTGCAGAATTGAGTACAGAATGGTGTTCTATTTTTGATATGATGATGTGTTTGCCCTTATTCTGCATTGCATATGCAATACCTCTAATAGCAAAGTTATTTGCTTCTGCACCACTTGAGGTAAAAATGATCTCTTTGGGTTTGGCATTGATAAGGGATGCCGTCTGCTCTCTGGCCTTTTCAATGGCCTCCCTTGCCTTCAGGCCTGGTTCATATATACTCAGGGGGTTTCCAAAATGCTCCTTAAAATAGGGGAGCATCTCTTCCAGGACTTCAGGATGAATAGGATTGGTTGCAACATGATCTAAGTATACTGTTTTCATCTCTTCTCCTTTGTCTTTCTTATATAGAATTTATAATGATCTTCATCTTCATAGATGCCAAGAAATTCATTTCCTGTCCTTCTGCACCACTGGGGGATATCATCGAGTGCTCCATCATAGTCAGTGAGGATGGCAAGCACCTGCCCCACCTTGATCTCCCTCATCTTTTCTTCAATGGTAAGGAGGTGCATGGGGCACATCATATAAATAATGTCTGTGGTAGCATCAGCCTCCATTGGTTCATCGAGAAACTTCAGCTGAAAATCATCATACTGTCTTGCCTCAACAGTTGACATCCTCTGACCTCGTGAGTTTTGATTCCTCCTGAATCAGGTCTTGGAGATTGATCGTGTCAAGAAAATTCTCTATCTTCTCACCAAGTGACTTCCAGAGTAAACGGGCCACACAACCGTCAACTCTCTTACACCCCTTCTCAGAAGGATCAAGACACTTCACTATTGCTACAGGCCCCTCGAGTGATCTCAGTATCATGCCAACACTTATTTCCTCTGGCTTTTTATTTATCACATATCCACCACCAGGTCCTTTCTGACTCCTTATGAGTTTTGCCTTTCTCAATTTATTAAGCAGTTGCTCTAAATAGGCAACTGACACATCCTGTCTCTTTGCTATTTCCTTTATTGTCAGAGGTCCCTTTTCATAGTTCTTTGCAAGCTCAAACATTGCCCTCACTCCATACTGACCCTTTGTAGATAGCCTAAGCATAACTACTCTAACTTATAATAGTTTACTATTTTTGTCAAGTATTTGGTGCACAGGATATTTTTGACTGCCCAGTAAGGGCACATTATAATAAATTAAAATTTTTCAGGAGAAAATAATGAGACTCCTCCTTATTTCAGTACAATCAAATGCCTCTTTAGTGGGGCTAAAATATATAGCCGCAAGTGCTCGTGCCCATGGCCATGACTCCTGTATCCTTCTTGTTCCAGGATATCTTGAGCCATCACTTCATCCATCCATAGAGGGGTTTATCAGGGATTATAATCCTGATCTTATTGGAATAAGCCTCATGTCCATAGAATTTTATCCTGCAAAAAACATCACACGCCTCATCAAAGAGAAGTTTGATATACCAATTATATGGGGTGGTTTGCATGTAATCCTGAAGCCCGATGAATGCATTAGATATGCAGATTATGTATGTTGTGGAGAGGGTGAGAGTGCAATAGTAAAACTCCTTGATCACCTGAAGGAAAAGGGTAGGGGAGTGGCACCTGAAATACCCAATATCTGGAGCAGAATAGATGGTCATATAATCAAAAATGATCCACTGCCTGAGAATGATCTTGATAGCCTTCCAATAATAGAATACATACCCGAATACTATTTTGGATTTCACAGGGGAAAAATTATCAATTTTTTAAAAAATCAGAGGATATTCAGGAATTATGCACTCTATGGTGGAACATGCCACATGATGATCACCACCCGTGGTTGTCCTTTTTACTGTGGCTATTGTGCGAATGCAGTTACTATGACAGTCTTTGGCAGAAAGATAAGAAAGCGATCTGTTGAAAGCTGTATGAAGGAGTTAGAATTGGTGAGAAGGAATCCATATGTCATATATATCAACTTTGAAGATGATTGGTTCTTCTCACACAGTCATGAATGGATAGAAGAATTTTCAAAGGAATATAAAAAACATATCAATCTTCCATTTATGGTAAGGGTATTCCCCGGAGTGCTTGACAGAGATAAGTTATTCATGTTAAGAGAGGCGGGGTTGAGCCTTGTGATTATGGGAATCCAGACAGGGTGTGATAGGGTGAATTTTGAGATTTACAATCGTAAGGTCAAATTCTCAACTGTGATGAAGGCTGCTGAGCTGATTTCAGAAAGTGGTGTGGCTCCTTATTATGAGATGATCGTTGATAATCCATATGAAACTGAAGAGGATGAGATGGAGAGCATCAGGGCAATGTCAAGATTGAAAAAACCCTATACTATTTCACTTGCCCATCTCACCTTTTTCCCAGGTACAAAACTTACAGAGAGGGCATTAAAGGATGGGATCATTGACCCCGAGGCATATCTGACGAGATATATGGTAAAGATCGAAAAGACCTATTTTAATAAACTACTTTATATGACCCCATATTTACCGAAATTTATAATTGACTATCTAAACAGACCGTCTTCTAAGAGAAGGGCAATCCATGAAATCATAAATGATGTCCTCTTTTTTATCGTAAAACGTACAATTGAACCTGCTGTATTTCTCTATGTACTTGCACGTGGTCTGAAATTCAATCCAGTCCTTACAATAAGGACTGTCCTTGGAAACTGGAAATCAGCTGTCACAAAACTCCTCTTTAATTTCCTCGGAAGGAAGGATATGGAGTTTGATAAACAACTTGAAATAGCAAGACATAAAATGCCATTTTTATTCGAAAAGTAGTTTATAACCCATCTCACATCATGCCCTGAAACTTCTGTTATGAAACCATACTTTCTTCATATTTTTGGATATATAATTTAGAATGTAATGAAACGTTTATAAAAAAAATTAATTTGAATAATAATGGTACTGGATTTATTATAGAGGTCACAATGAGATTGTTACTCATATCACTACAATCAAATACCTACATAACAGGACTAAAATATGTAGCAGCAAATGCGCGCGCATGTGGACATGAGGTAAAATTACTCCTTCTTCCTGGATATCTTGAAAAGACCTTGCATCCCTCAATTATAGACTTCATAAGAAAATTTGATCCACAACTTATAGGAATAGGACTGATGTCTATAGAATTTTATCCTGCAAAGAATCTCACATTGTTATTAAAAAGACACTTTGATATTCCCATTATATGGGGTGGAATACACGCCATATTAAAACCAGAGGAGTGTATAAAGTATGCAGACTATGTATGTACTGGTGAAGGAGAACATATAGTGGTCGAACTCTTAGAACACATTGGAAGATATGGAAGAGAAGGAGTACCCGATATAAAGGGTCTTTGGATCAATAGAGGGGGAGAGATTGTTAGATATCCCAATGCCCAGCCTGAACAAAATTTAGACAGTCTACCGTATCAGACATATCTACCAGAATACTTTTATGGCTATCACAGGGGAAGAATTTACAGGTTTGAAGATAATCAGAGGCTCTTCAGGAGATACTCCCTCTATGGCGGGACATGTCACATGACCATTACCACAAGGGGATGTCCATTCAGTTGTTCATACTGTGGAAATTCTGCATTGCACAAAGTATTCGGGAAGAAAGTAAGAGAAAGATCTGTTGCAAATGTTATTACTGAATTAAGAGAGGTCAAGAAAAATCCATATGTACTTTATATAAACATTCAGGATGATTGCTTCTTTGTTCACAGTAAGCAGTGGATAAAGGATTTTTGCAGGGAATATAAGAGACACATAAATTTACCATTTCTTGTTCGGGTGATACCAACCATGATTGATAAAGAGAAGATTCATATGTTAAGGGAGGCAGGTCTCAGTTGGATAGTAATGGGTATCCAGACATGTAGTGACAGGGTCAACTTTGATGTATTTAACAGAAAGATACCTTTTAGTGCTGTAAAAAAGGCATCTGAGATCATCTCAGAGACAAGGGCAGCACCATTTTATGAAATGATTGTGGACAACCCTTATGAGACTGAAGATGAGCAAATAGAGACCATAAATGCAATATCCAATCTCAAAAAGCCATTTACTATATCACTTGCACATCTGACATTCTTTCCTGGTACCCCCCTTGCAGAGAGGGCAATCAGAGATGGAGTAGCACAGGCAGATGCCTATCTTTATAGATATCTTGTTAAGATAGATAAGACCTATCTTAATAAACTCCTTGATATTACTCCATATATACCCAAATTCATTGTAAGGTTTTTCAATAAACCGCAATCCAAAAGAAAATTTTATCATAAACTACTTCTGAACATACTTGTACCCATTGTAAAACGAACACTGGAGCCTGCTGTATATTTCTTCATAACAACTCGCTCCCTCGATTATAACCTGAGCTGGACCATAAGGACTGTAAGGGGAGGATGGAGGTCTGCAATATCAAGGATCATCTTTAATTTCCTTGGCAGGAGTGATCTTGAATACGATAGAAAATTACTGAAAGCAAGAAAGAGCATGCCTGCGTTATTTGAACATTAATCAAGTCCATATATCTTCCTTACTTCATCCATAAAATCTCCTTTTTCTGTCTCTTTTTGATAAGACTTTTCCATAAGTGTTTTATATATTAAATATGCAATTGTATCTACTGTTTCACCTTCTTTAATGAGCAACATACTCTCAGGACAGTAACAATATTTATCTCTTCTTCGGGGCTGTTTGATGATAATACCAAGTTCTCCAAAAAGTGGTTGACAATCACAACTTAGCCCTCTTATCACAAGATCGCACATCGAGTAAGCAATGCTCATCTGATGTATATCATTAGGAGAGACAAATAAGATCCTCGTCATTCTTGACCTGTCCATCTCAATGAGCACATGTTCTACCTGTTTTGATTTTTGTTCTGAAACAGAGATAATAATTCCAATATTAGATTCAAGATATTCACTAATCAATTGCCTTGTTACCTCAAAAAGGAGCGATGGATACTTCAGACCAAAAATTCCTATCGTCTTTTCTTTATTAGATAATAAAGAGAATGTCTTTTTATCCAAGTCTTCTGGGATTTCAAAGAATGCAGGTAAAAGAGTAAATTTTTCAGTCCTTGGATAGTGCATACTTGCTACATCAAGTGTATGTCTGTCACCACATATTATCCTGTCAGCATGGGAAAATGAAAAGTGCAAGAGTTGTTGCCCTCCAGCCTTGCTCCTCAATTGTCCGAATATAGAGAACATCTCTGAATGGAGGGTAATAACCACTCTTTTCATCATGATCTTCCCAAAGAATACGGCTGTCATTAGTTTCATGAGGCCAGGTCTTGTGTAGCCCTTTGTGATAAAGTGTATCAGGTCTGATCTAATGGCCCTACGTATAAATTTAAGGATAAAATCAGGATAGTTTCTTACAAAGATTATATCATCCTTTTTCTTTTTGGAGGGCTTGATATCTGTTTCACCAATATTAATTACCCTGCACACATTTCCCAATAACTGCATGTTTTTAAGTAATGTAATATTGTGAAGGTTTTCTTCCTCAAGCGGAGGGATAAAGTTCCCTACAAAGAGAATTCGCATCTTAATGCCCTGAAATAGATATCCTCTCTCCTATCTGGATATTGAACTTTTCTGAGACATTGTCTTTATATACAAATAGTTCAATATAACCAAAACTGTTTATAATACCTGCTATTCTGCCATCGCTTGCCTCTTCATAGTAATTGACAATAGAGAGTATCTGATCACGAAATTTGATCCTGATATTAGGTAGAGAATTTAGATCTACTATCTTGAGAAGATCATCCTTTGATATATTTGTAATGGCATTGCCAAAGTAGTCAATACAGACCACTTCTCCAGTGATCAATCCCTCAGAGATTTTCGGCAAAGGGATATCTAATCTCTTGTAGTCATCTATTTCGTCCCCAAATCTGCTGCTCTCAATTCCCTTTGATAACCAGGCTGCCACAGGTGCAAAAACATCCCTTCCGTGAAATGTTGATCCGCTCATAGGAAGGAAGAAGTGATCTGCTGTTATATGCAGGACCTTGAGGAATCCATTCTTAGAATGTTCATATATGGTAGTAAATACCCCATTGTCAGGTCCTATAAAATAATAATCCTCTGTGATTACAAGTATTGGTCTCCTTTCACTCCCGACCCCTGGATCCACCACTACAACAAATATAGTAGTTGGTGGAAAATATCTATAACTCATTGCAAGTACCTGTGCTGCCTCAAATATATTGTGCCGCTGTATGTGATGGGTAATGTCTATTATTTTGACATTGGGGTTTATCTTCAATATGACCCCTTTCATAAGGCCTACAAAGGGGTCCTTTAACCCAAAGTCCGTGATAAGTGCAATAAAGGGTTTCTCTAACATATCATTGCTCCAATAAGATCTTTGACTGAACTAATCTGATGTTCAATCATATAGTCCTTTATACCCTCTATTATCTCGAGTGTCAATCCTGGATTTACAAAATTGCCCGTACCCACAGCCACGGCACTTGCTCCTGCGAGCATAAATTCTATGGCATCCCTTGCGCTCATGATCCCGCCCATCCCAATGATCGGGATCTTGACTGTATTGTAACACTCCCATACCATTCTTAATGCAATGGGTTTTATGGCCGGGCCTGATAATCCACCGGTAATAGTAGAAAGTCTCGGCCTCTTTGTATCCACATCAATACTCATGCCCCTTACAGTGTTGATAAGAGATATCATATCACTACCAGAGTCTTCGGCTATCTTGGCAAAGACCTTTATATCATCAACATTGGGTGAGAGTTTGGTTATTAAAGGAATACTGATTCTCTTTTTCACTTCAGTTATCAATTCCCTAAGTGATGACGGATCGGTCCCAAAGGATATTCCTCCCTTTTTTACATTGGGGCAGGAGACATTTAGTTCAATAGCATCAATCCCTGAATCATTTAGGGCTTCGCATATTTTTATATATTCATCAACTGTGCTTCCAAGGACATTGACTATTATCTTTGTCTTCAGGGTTTTAAGAAAGGGTAGGTGATCTTTGATGAATCCCCTGAGTCCTGGATTCTCAAGCCCTATGGAATTCAACATCCCACAGGGTGTCTCACATATCCTTGGTGGAGGATTGCCCTTCATTGGTTTAAGAGAGATTCCCTTTACCACAAATGCGCCTAACTTGTTTAGATCAATATATTCTCCGATCTCCTCTCCATAACCAGCAGTGCCAGAGGCAGTCATGACAGGGTTCTTGAGGGTTAATCTGCCAAGCCTTACTCTCAGATCAGATCCCATTGTATCTCCTCATATGAAAACACAGGTCCCTCTCTACAGACCCTTTTATAACCCTTTACAGTCATTATTGAACAACCCATACATATGCCTATGCCACATGCCATGTTTTCTTCCATTGATACATAGCAATTGAATTTATATCT
>Ga0180896_1064_pt1 | contig 14816 bp, 13 predicted proteins | sample Deesub1362A_J573_FD_124283 | JGI IMG/M metagenome (GOLD analysis project Ga0180896, IMG submission 124283) | Nitrospirae bacterium JdFR-84
TCTTTTATAATTCCATATTTTCTTCTTACTTCTTCTATTTTTCCACATGTATATTTACCCTCAGGACATGGAGCATAAAGACAGGCAGGGCCTGCCTTTTCAAAGACTGTAGGAGCTATTTTCTTTACGAGTTTTAGCATCTCCTCTGCCATTCTTCTTATTTCCCATTGAGCTCGATTGCAACATCTCTGTCTGAAGAAATGGAGGAGTTCCCTGGCATTCATGGTGACCATTATTTTGGTCTCTGCTGCATTTGGAAGGACAAATCTTGCATCCTGATTTGCTGCCTCACCTTTTAAGCCCTTTTTGTTTAGTCTCCTAACGATTTCATTATAGATCCTCTGTGCTTCATCCATAAAATCTGTAAAGATCTTACACAATTCTTTGTCTTCTTTAATAGAAGGTGGAATTATATAGTCAAATCCTGCTTCCTCACTGACATATCTCTGGGACTGTTGACTGTAAGAGGCAAGTCTATGTCTCACCAACTGGTGTGAACATGCCCTTGATATTCCTTCAATCGNAAATGTAAAAGAGGCGTGTTCAACAGGGCTCAGATGACCCATCTCCATGAGTTTTCTTACAAAGTCTCTCTGATCCTTTGATGAGATCCTTTTCTTGAGTTCAGATATCTGGGCAGGGCTGTAACACAGTTTTGCTGCCATTGCGATTGTCTCCTCAGGATGGGGAGTATGTCTGAGTAAGATTACCTTTAGTTTTGCTTCACGCATGGGGCTATGATAAAAAATAGTTCAATATAGTTCAAGATTGTCCAAAATTGTTTAAATATTACTTTAAATCACAATATCAATGATAAAGTCTTTCTTTAAGTTTTTTGAGAATAAGACCTATTCTCTCATTCACCCTCAATAAAAAGTCTATCAGGGTGTGAGGTCGTGGTTTGATCTGTATTTCTTTTAATTTCTCCATCTCAATCCCTGGCTGTATAAATATGGATGGTGATTTGGTGGATGCAATAATCTGACTCGGATATACACTCCTGTGTCCTGTCATGAGATAACTCACCACACATGAGACTGCTGCATAGGGAGCCAGTTTGGGTCCGAAGAATTCAATGGCCATGATGCTTGCAGATATTGGTGTATTTGCAGCACCTGCAAGCAGGCTTACCATACCTATTGCTGCAAACATGGAGGGATTGTAGCCGAATATCACTCCAAATATACTCCCCGCAGTAGAGCCTATAAAAAAGATCGGGGTGACTATTCCACCACTACCACAGAATGCCAGGGTAATACATGTGAATATAATTTTAAGGATAAAATCATACACCCTTGCTGGAGAACCTTCTAATGCAGCCTCTATTGTCTCCAGCCCAAGCCCCAGATACCGTGATGAGGTGGCCAGGGTCAAAAGTACCAGTACCCCACCTCCTATTATACCCTTTAGTGGATACCAGATTTTTATTTTATTACTTATATTTTCAGTCTGTTTGAGTGTCTCGATAAGGGCAAGGGAGCAGAGTCCGAAGAAGATTGCGCTGAAGAGGACCTTTAGAAAAAATCCCTCACTGAATTTTGGGACAAATTCTATGGGCTTATAAAAATATTCGATGCCCAGTGAAGAAGATATTTGATAACTTATTATCCCAGCCACAAAGGATGGAAAGATCACATCATAAAAAATAGTTCCTACAAATAATACCTCAACCCCAAATATTGCACCTGCTATTGGTGTTCCAAATACAGATGCAAAGCCAGCACTAATCCCACAGATAATCAATTTCTGTTGATCCTTCTTGTTAAATCTAAAGATCCTTGAGAATATATACGCAAGACCCGCGCCTATCTGTGCAGCAGGCCCTTCTTTTCCTGCTGAACCCCCAGATGCAATGGTTATCACAGTTGCAAGTAATTTGACAGGAATGGTGACAGGATTTATCTTTCCACTGTATCGATGGATGGCCTCAATTACCTTTTCTGTTCCATGACCCTTTGCCTCTGGAGCAAGGTATCTTATTAGAATCGCAGAGAGAAAGAGTGAAAAGGGAAGCATTAAAAAAAAATAGTTATATCTCGCTATATAAAATATACTTCTGTTGAGTATCTCTATAAATACAAATGTGGAAAAGCCAACCATTATTCCCACACAGGAGGCAAGAATAAACCACTTGATAATACTTATAAAAAGGACAGATTCCTCTAAAAAGATCTCTTTTCTCCTCATGTCTGTGATACTGTGAATTTAGGTATTTTTTTATTTTACCAGATATTATAAATAGACCCTTTATAATTCAATCACATTCTTACCTGGATATTTTCTACTGTACCATATTGAGAGGTAATCTCTGATCTGCCTTGTAATGAGAAAGTTATTTCTCACATATTCCTTTGCCTGTTTTCCCATGGTTCTTGCCATCTCAGGATTATTGAGAAACTGTCTTATCCTGAATGCTGCTCCCTCTATTGAATATACTACAAAGCCTGTAACTCCGTGAATGATCTGTAGCGGGATCCCTCCGACTGCCCCCCCTATTACTGGCTTTTCCTTCCACATGGCCTCTGAAACAGTCAACCCAAAACCCTCTCTTATAGACTTCTGGAGTATCACATCAGCCATTCTTTGGAGTGCATTAATATCCCGATGATGATTTGGAGGAAGGAGAAGGATATGTATGTCAGGATCTTTACCTGCATATTCCCTTACCTGTTCGAGGATAATAGAACCCTCGGGGTCGTCTGTAGCTGGACTTCCTGCGAGCACGAGCCTGCAATCATTATATTTTTTTACTATCTTATATGCGTTTATTACACCTATTGGATCTTTGAATTTGTCAAACCTTGAGACCTGAAGGATAATTGGTTTATCAAGTGGGATATTATACTTTTCTGCCACGTTACGGATCTCTTCTTTGGTGAGTTCAATATTCTTTTCACTCAGAGGATCGATTGAAGGACTTACTATGTATTCATCAATCGGAAGTGACTTTGCAAACTTAGGGACTGAGAATACAGCAGCATCATATTTAATAACATACCTCCTGAGCCTTTGCCATACACTCTCTACAGGCTTTGAGATATCTATATGACATCTCCATAGCCATATACTCTTTTTTCTCTTTGGTCTGAAATCAATCAGTGGTGCTGGTTGAGGATCATGAATTAACACTGCATCAGCACGGAGGTCTATCTCTTGTGCGTTTTTTCTATTGATCTCATAGTAGTAATCCCACATTTCTTTGTGAATCTTTTCTCTCGTACCCTGAAGAGAATTGTGAACCTTTTTTGTAAATTCAAAAAACTTATTATCACCCTCTATAACCTCCCATCTTGCATCTATACCAAGATCCGCCAGGAGAGGGATCATTCTCTGGAGTATCTCTGCTACCCCTCCACCCTCCCTGGTAGAGTTGATGTGGAGAAATCTTCCTCCCCTCAACTTCTCACACAGTTTCTGTATGAGCAGTATATCTCCCCTGGGTGCTATACCAGAGTATTCCTTGATCACCTTACAAATCCCTCCATATCAGCCCTTACATATGCCTCTACGAGTTCTGTCACATGTTCCCTTATGCTCTCTATGCTGTGCATAAAGGGATCGATTGATCTTATGCGATCTGCAAGATCCTTATTTCCAAGGGTGTGTTCTATCCACCTTGAAAAGTCATCAACGATTCCTTCACCAAGGCGCACCCTTGAGTCATAGAAGTGGTAATATATGCTTGCTGGATCCACGTGTTTCAGGGCAACTAAAAATTCTGCAAGATTTTTTGTTTTTACACCAATGGGAAAGACAATCGTTATAGTCTCATTAAAGTAAAATTCATTACCCTCTACCACATCATGGGGATGTGGAAAGGATTTTAGAAATAGATCGATCTCCTTGATGAGTTGTTTTCTTACGGCATCGATTGTCTTGAGTGAATATGGATCTATACTTGAGAGTCTCTCTGCGAGTGCCCTTTCCTCAAGACTCTCACCCGCCCACTGGGCAAAGTCATTTGTGTACTCCAGCATATGCCCCTTGAGGAAGTACTGATGTACATGGTGAAATATAGATTCATCGCTTATCTTCGCAATTATATTGCGTAGTTCAACGAGATTTTTTGCCTTCTTTCCTGTTGACCTGATAATACTTATACACTGTTTAAACTCAAAGGGTTGTATCTTTTTACGCCCCATTTTATTAATCTCCTTACCTTAAAGACTTAAAACAAACTTGAACTTTTTATCCTTCATTTTGTCTTGTAGTGGTATGTTTATCTGCATAAACATCAGATCTATACATGGCAAATGTATCTTTATATTTATTGATTTTGGCTATAAAATCAGGCATCAATTCTCTGGGAATCTTTTTGCTCCTTGGTAATTTGATGGTAAGTGGATTGACAAACCTTCCCTTATATTTCACTCTGTAATCCAGATGCGGTCCTGTTGCAAGCCCTGATGATCCAACAAAGCCTATAATTTCACCCTGTTTTACCCTCTTGCCCCTCCTGATCCCCCTTTTTATCCTTGAGAGGTGACCATAGTATGTTGTGTATCCATTATTGTGTCTGATGATGACCAGCCTCCCAATCTGCCTCTTATAACCAGCAAATATAATCCTTCCATCTCCAGCTGCAGACACAGGTGTACCTGCAGGTGCTGCATAATCGACCCCAAGGTGGGGTCTATAGGTTCTCAGCAATGGATGTAGCCTTCTCTTTGAGAAACCAGAACTTATGTATTTGTATTTAAGAGGTGATCTCAAAAGTGATTTCTTTAATGATCTACCCTTTGGATCATAATAATCAGCAGAGCCATTATATTCATATCTGTATGCCTCATATATCCTGCCATTGTTGATGATCTCCACTGCAAGGATCTCTCCATAGCCAATAAATGCATTACCGACCCATCTCTCTTCAACAAGCATATCTATGGAATCACCCTCTCTCAGGTCATTTGAGAAATCAATGTCCCAGGCCATTATATCTGCAAGTTTCAGTGCGATTTTTCTATATTCCTCATGATCTTCTGGCATGGATTCAATGAGGTTTCTATTGATCTTTACATGAATGTAGCCTGTCTTTGTTGTTACAGGTAGATTAATCAATCGTGCTTTAAAGTCATCACCCTCTCTGCTTATCCTCACAAAAGAGGTCTCATTCAGGCTGTAGTCCATCTGGAGTATTGATCTGTCATCGTTCTTTATAAGTATTGAATATACCTCTCCTGCATGTATCTTTGAGAGGTCATATACATCGAGTGAGGCATTGTATATCTTCAGTGCATCTGAACGATCGAGCCCATGTCTGCGAAAGATCTTTTCCAGGGTATCACCTTTCTTTACAAATTCTGAAAGTAAAATTGTCTCCCTCTCTGCTTTGGATATTGAATAGGATGATTCTGTCTTTGGAGAATTAATTATGAAATAAAGAAGGGCAGATGCAAATATTACCGCTGTAAATCTTAGGATGAGTTTCATATCTCTCTGCCGCTGCTGCTTGCTGCTCCACTTCCTTTTGAGGAACTCCTCTTTCTGGAGGTCCTTTTAACAGTGGATTTCTTTTTGGCCCTGGTATCTCTGCCTTCTAATCTATTTATCTGCGCCTCGAGTCTTTTTATCTTTTTAAAGATAGACTGCACCCTTTTGTTTGCAAGGGGATTATCAACATTCTTGGACATGAGGTCATATACACGCCCTCCAAGGTGTGCAAATTCTTCCTGTACTTTCATGTTCAGATTAAAGAGTTTATATCTCTTTTTTCCCTCTTCTGTAAGCCATTCTAACTTTTTTGTGACCGTACTGCTCCTTTCCCTGAACAAATCGATTCCCTCTTTTAAATTCCTTTTAATATCCTTCTGTATCTTTTCCCAGAAACTCATATTAAAGCCCTCCTGAATCTTTATTTATTATCGGCATCTACCGCATCCCTGATCATATCAAGGATGCCAGGGAGTGCAGAGGTTACCCTATCCCAGCTTGGAATGAGTGGCACTCCAAGGGGATCATTCATGATTATCTCAGACGCAATCTTTATTCCCTGGGTAAAGGTCTCTACAGCAAGGGACTCTTCGTGTCTATCAAAGAATAAACCATTCACTGCTGCGTCATCTTCGTATCTCTTCAACATATCCTGTGCAGTTCTTACATAGGTGGCAAGCAGGGTCTTAAACATTCCATCTGAAAATACTATACCCTCTGAGGCCAGGGTTCTGAAGAGAGATTTGCTTATATCTATACACATCTTAAGGAGTCCCTTTGAGGCATCATCTGGAGAAAGTTCCTGATGTTTGTGTTCATAATTGTCAGCAATATCAATCTGGCACACCCTGCGTACAGCACAGTTTCTATAGACCTCTGCAAGGATACCTATTTCAAGTCCCCAATCCCCTGGAATCTTATTTACCCGTGCAAGATCCACATCCATTGAGAATTCTCCAGCGAGTGGATATCTGAAACTATCAAGGAATTCAAGCAATGGGAGGTGTCCATAAATCTTTTTGAGAGACCTCAGCAGAGGTGTTATGAGCAGGCGCGTGACCCTTCCATGCATCCTGTCTGTGACCCTGCTGTAGTATCCCTTACAAAACTCATAATCAAGATTTGGGTTGGTAGTTGGATAACACAGCCTTGCAAGCATCTCCCTGTTGTATGTAAGGATATCGCAATCATGAAGGGCAATAACCTTAAAATTTCTCTGCGCAATCACATATCCATAAGCCATCCATACCGAAAGCCCTTTTCCCTGTTCTCCAAGTTGTAGACCTGCAGATTCTATTGTCCTGTAAACTTCTGAAAGTCTGTCTCCATTGTTCCAAATGAGTTTTGTTGTCTGCGGAAGGACAGAGAAGAACCTCTTTGCATGTTCAAATTCTTCTTTACTACACGGTCCAAGTGTGACCACAATTTCATTGATGTATTTAACATGCTTTAGTTCTTCAAGGATCCTTTTAAGTGCCTCTCCTTCAAGTTCTGAATAGAGTGATGGTAATACCAGTGCAATGGGTCTCTCATTGGCATACCACGCAAGTTCTGCCTCGATCTTTTCTAAGTTGGGATTACCTAATTTGTGAAATGTCGGGAGGATTCCTCCTTGATGAAAGTCTGCCATAATTATTTCCCAAACAAAAATGTTAAAATTAGTCTAATAAGTATAAATGGAAATGCCTAATAGGTCAAGAAAAACTAAACAGAAAGAAATGGCAGTTGAGATATTCCAGGCTGCCCTTGATGCAGTTGATCCATTCTCATGCACCTTGGGTTATTGTAGGCAGATAAAAGACTACTTTATACAGAAAAATTTCGATGCCCTCTATCTTGTTGGCTTTGGGAAGGCCTCATATACAATGCTAAGGGCGGTTGTGTCTGAACTCGGGATAAATTCTTTCAGACGGGGTGTTATTGTTACTAAATATGGACATAAAATTGCAGGCAAAGAGGATGATCTGATAAACGAGATAGAAAGGTATATCAAGGTATATGAGGCAGGTCATCCTGTACCTGATATAAATGGATTTAATGCAACATCAGAGATAATTAGCACTTTAAAAGAGGCTGATGAAAGGAGCCTTATTCTCTGCTTAATCTCAGGAGGTGGCTCTTCTCTTCTGGTCTCTCCCTATGAGGGAATTACACTTGAGGATAAACAGAAAGTCACGGCCCATCTACTCAGAGCAGGTGCAGATATAAATGAATTGAACTCTGTAAGAAAACACCTCTCAAAGGTAAAGGGGGGCAGGCTTGCAGAACTTGCATATCCTGCTGAGATGATAAGCCTGATAGTTTCAGATGTAATTGGTGATAGATTAGATGTAATTGCATCTGGTCCAACATCACCAGATCCCACCACCTATGGTGATGCTATTAAGGTGCTGAAGAAGTATGATCTGTATCACGATATGCCTGAGAATGTAATAGACTTACTTGAAAAGGGTAGGGAGGGTATAATTCCAGAGACCCCAAAGCCAGGAAGTTATGTCTTTAAGAAGGTTCAGAATATTATTATCAGTAGTAACAGGATAGCAATAGATGCAGCCTCTGAGAGGGCAAGGTCCCTTGGTCTTGAACCAGAGATAGTTACAACGTCTCTGTCAGGTGAGGCAAGAGATGCTGGTAAACTGTTAGCAGAGAGGGCTAAAGGATTAAAAGATAGCNGGAAGATATGTCTTATCTCCGGTGGTGAGACCACGGTTACAGTAAAAGGAAGTGGGAAGGGTGGGAGAAATACAGAACTTGCCCTAAGTTTTGCCATGGAGATATCAGGTACAGAGGGTATTACCCTCCTTTCAGCAGGTACAGATGGTACAGACGGACCAACTGATGCAGCAGGTGCAGTAGTCGATGGTCATACCATATCAGAAGGGATAAGTAAAGGGCTTGATCCAGAGGAGTACCTCAAAAATAATGATTCCTATAATTTTTTTAAAGAGATCGATTCTCTCTTAATTACCGGCCCTACTGGTACAAATGTGATGGATATTCAGATAATTATAGTCGGGGACTGATCATTATGAGGTTGATATACTTACATTATTATCCTCTTGTACAGGGCTATTTTCCTGAGTTTGAACAACGACCTTGTTCTGATTATCAAGATTAAACTGCTTTACAAACCGCATCAGTTGATCCACAAGTGCATTCAATTCAAATGTAGCATGTGAGGTCTTTGTTGCATTTTCCGCAGTCCTCTTAACGAGTTCTGCGATGCTCTCCACATTTTTGGTAACCTCCTCACCTGTAGCAGACTGCTCTTCAGCAGCAGTGGCCACATGCTCGATCATCTCACTTACCTCTTGGACAGAGGAGGTAATATTCTTAAGAGCCTCTCCTGCCTTGTTGGCAAGATCTACACCCTTTTCAACTTCTTTTTTNCCGCTCTGCATGGATTCAACCGCAGCCTTTATATCTGTCTGAATCTCCACTACCATCTTCTCAATCTCTGAGGTGGCTGTGGTGGTCTTTTCAGCAAGTTTTCTGACCTCATCTGCTACAACAGCAAAGCCCCTGCCCTGTTCACCTGCACGTGCTGCCTCTATTGCTGCATTGAGTGCAAGTAAGTTGGTTTGATTTGCTATATCATCAATTACTGAGATAATCTCTCCTATCTTCTCGGATTGTTTTCCAAGGGATTCTATAAGAAGGGCAGACTTATTCACAGACTCTGAGATATTGTTCATACCATTGATTGTTTCATTGATTATATTGAGCCCATCGATTGCGAGTTGACGTGCCTGCCTTGATGAGTGTGCTGCATTTGATGTGTTCTGTGCAACATTTATAAAAGAAGAATTTAATTCTTCCATTGAGGATGCTGTATGGGAGGTCTTTTTTGCCTGATCATCAGCATCTGAGGCAATATTTGTAGCGAGTTTTGAGACCTTATTAGAATTTATCATCACAATCTCTACTACCTCTTTTACATTCGCTATCATGGTATATAGTTTTTCCATTGCTTTGTTGAAGTGTCTTGCAACAATACCAAATTCATCCCTTCTGTGTTCATCCATTCTAATTGTGAGGTCACCATTATGAAGAGACTCTGATATCCTCTGTAGTGTGTTTATAGGGAAGGTTATAGAGCGGTAGATATTGCTGAGGATTACAAGGAGCATTATGATTATCATAAGCGTGAGTATATTTATTATCATCTGTGTCTTCTCCCTGATCTTCAGTGCCTCCTGTGCTGTTTTTTCTGTAATTGCATCTACTCTGTTGATAAGGATCTTGGCATCTGCTGATAATTTGCCATACTGGAGCATTGCCTCATCATCCTCTGCACTTATGTATGGATTGTTTTCAATAAATGCCACTGCCTTTGCCTTTATATCTCTCCAGAGAGGGTCTATCTCTTCAGAGATTGTCTTTAATATCTTTTCGTCTTTTACCTCCTTAATCATCTTATTGTGGAGCTTGTCAAAACTATTGAGGTGTTTATTGAATAACTCAACTGATAGGGGTTCTCCTTCATCAATAATAAATTCATTCAATCCCCTGAGCATACCCTGTAGATGGGTCAATTCGTCTTGGAGTGTATAGGAGTACTCAGCCACTCTCAAAATCTTTTTATTCCCTATCCAGTTAATGACGACCAGACAGAGGAATAGTGCAATAAGAATAGTAGAGGATATTATTAATCTGTCTCTTATCTTCATGTTACACCCTTTTTAGATTCTAAGAAAGGGGCACAATTGTGCCCCTTTCTTGAAATTTAATGTACAACAGGATATCCCTTTTCAACCCAGACAGCAAAACCATCCCTCATCCAGTAGACATTTTTATAGCCTGCCTCAGCAGCAGCCTTTGATGCATAGTAGGACTTCCAGCCATAGGGCCCATCACTGTGAAAGAGGATCGGGGTATTTTTGTCCTTTGGAAGTTTTGACATATCATATTTACCCGTCCTCTGTGCAGGGTGTCCCTTCTTGGTCCACTTATAGGGAAGAGAGATGGCACCTGGAATATGTCCTTTTCCATAATTAAGGGCCTTTCTCATGTCAAAGACAATGACCTTACCCTGTTCAATCAGTGGCTTTGCCTCTTCTGCAGAAATGATCTTGACTCCTGGTGGTGGCTCTGTTGGAGTTGGGACTCTACCTGCTATTGAAATACTGACAAGTACTAAAGACATCAGGCAGATACTTAGGATAATTATGGACTTTCTCATATCCTCCCTCCTCTAATCCGAATTTTTTGTTATCTTCGGACTTAATGATTCAGAACTTTAACTCTCAAAAAAAATTAAATAGGGGATGCTGATCTGGCGAGGGGACATGGCTAAGGTTATGGCAGGTTCCTTTAGGCGGGAAACCTTTAACCACAGATCAGCATCCCCATCTTTATATCTCTTAATCCATTTCCTTAATTCATATCGGTAAAACCCTCATAAATCTTTAATTATAGTCAGGATGCTGACCCATTAGGGGACATGGCTGAATAAAGGTTGGGCTCTTAGCGTAGGCAGGGATTATTATTTTATGGGTCAGCATCCTAACCCCTCTTATGATCATTTCATTTTTAATTGCCCTGCCCCTCATTTCCTTAATCCAAATCCTTAAGTATAATACAGCAATTAAATTTATATGTCAATACCTGGATTATCTCAGAGTGAGAGGACATTAAATCTTTTGGGTGAGATAAGTCATTTCCAGTGCTTTTACAAGATACAGGATGGATTCATTTACAGGAGTGGGAATATCAAGTCTCTTACCCTCTTTTACAACTACTCCATTTATAAATTCAATCTCTGTAGGACGCTTATTAATCATATCTTGAAGCATTGAAGACATATTATCCGCTGTGTCTCTACATACCGAGATAATGGTTTCATAGGGATCTTTATAGAGCAAGTCGATATTTTTCGCCTTCATAATTCTCAGTACCTCAGAGAGGATCATCTGCATAAGATCTCGGGTCTCTCTATACTCGATCAACAGACCATTTTTTAAGCCTGTTATAGCAGTTACAGGATTTATACAGGCATTGATCATTAACTTTGACCATAATACAGACTCAATATCATCTGATATCTCGGTGGGAAGACCTGCTTTTATAAAGAGATCAACCACCCGTTGTAGAAATTCTTTATTCATTCCAGTGGGAGATCCAATGATGGTCCTTCCCATGCCAGCGTGTCTTATATGTCCGTATCCAATTACAGTTGATCCAAGTCCAGTCACCCCACAGATTATTTTCTCTTTGTCAATGTACTTAGAGATTATCTCTATATTGCCAATTCCATTCTGAAGTGAAAGTACATGAGTATGGTGGTCAAGTAATTCTTTGCCCCTTCTGATAGCACATTCTGTATCATATGATTTGGTACAGATAATTATGAGATCAGCCTTTCCTATTTCTGAAGGTGTAGTGGTTATATTTACCTCTGTCTTCCACTCTCCTGAGACTCCTTCGATCCTGATCCCTTTTTTCTGTATCTCAGATGCACGGGCATCATTCTTGTCAAGCAACCAGATATCCTTATGAACTCTGGAAATAAATGCAGCAATAAGACATCCTATTGCACCAGGCCCGATTAAGACAATTTTCATTACACGTTATTATATCTCAAAAGGTCTTTTCAGGGTTAACAGAGAGGAAGAGATTTATCCAGATTCTGGCTGGGCGCTGGATTTTGGTCGAGGAGTTATAGTTACATCCTGTGTAACTCCATTACCAAGTTTGAATGATTTTGCGAGTGTATGGAGTTTCATTGCCATATTTCTTATTTCGTGGCTATATGCATAGGATTCCTCAGCATAATTGGCATTGTTTTTTGTAATATTTGCAACTGATTCTATATTCATGGCGACCTCACCACCAGTTGCGGATTGCTCCTCTGCAGCGGCAGCGATCTGGTGGATCATATCGGTGACATTCTTAACAGATCTGACAATATCTTTTAGTGCCTCTCCTGCCTGATATGCAAGGGCAACGCCATTTTCCACATCTTTTTTACCTGACTCCATTGAATCCACTGCCTTCTGGGCATTTGTCTGTATATGTTTTATCATCTCTCCTATCTCTTTTGTGGAGTGTGTGGTCTTTTCAGCAAGCTTTCTGACCTCATCTGCTACAACAGCAAAGCCTCTGCCCTGTTCACCTGCACGTGCTGCCTCAATAGCAGCATTGAGGGCAAGTAAGTTTGTCTGCTCTGCGATCTCATTTATGACCTTTACTATTTCTCCGATCTGTGCTGAACTCTTGCCAAGTTCCTCTATTATATTTGATGAATCACTCACTGATCTTGAGATCTTGGTCATGCCTTCTATTGTCTGTTCCACAATGTTACCACCATTTATGGCGAGTTCTGTTGCCTTTGATGCAGACTGAGCAGCCTCAGCCGCATTCTTTGCAACATCAATAAATGATGTACTTAATTCTTCCATTGCTGTGGCTGCATGTGTGGTCTGATTCGACTGCTCTTTGGTATTAACGGCTATCTTTTCAGCCCTTCTGGTAAGTTCTTCTGTATTTTCACAGAGAATCTCTATCCCATCTCTTATCTCACGCAGAAATCCATTCAGTCTCTCAGCAGTCTGATTAAAGTGCGATGAGAGGAGGCCAAATTCATCTTTTCTTGAATCATCAATTCGTATTGTAAAATCTCCATCACCAAATGCTGAGGCAAGACGATCAAGGTCTTTAAGAGGAATGGTTATCGATTTATACATCTTTCTGAGCAGATAAAGGACAGATGGGACTGAGAGTATTACAGAAGTGAGGATTATATAGTCCACAAAATCTGCATTATGTGAAAGAGAAGTTACATATTTTCCTGACCGTTCAGGAGAGATTGATTCATGCGTGAATAATCGATGATAACTGATAAACACAATACATCCTAAAAAGATCTGAATTGAGGCTACTACACAGGAAATCAAAAAGAATTTTTTCTTTATCTTCATATTTTTTCTCCCCCGCTGAATATTTTTAATTATTTTTTGTTGACTTACATATCGACAAAAATTCCAATAAACTTTAGTTTGGTATAATGGCTCATTGACATAATACTTTGTTCAAAATACAATGATTATGATGAAAAAGGAGTTTATATTATTGATTTTTCTTATTGCCATTCCTCTTAATGCACTTTCAGATAATAATGGGATTATAAAGGTCACAGTTTTACCATTTCATGATCTGAGAGACAATACTTTGAATAGTAAAGTAGCAGAGATCATAAAAATAAGACTCTCGAGCGATCCTATGATGAGCCTGAGAGACTATAGGACAACAGAGAAGATATACAACATGATTGTACCACTTTATATGTGGGGATACAGTGAGAATACAATCAAAAGAGGCGGTATGATATGGAGCATAGAACCCATAATAAAGAAAGAGATAATAAATACTTCAGATGTGGATTATATAATCTATGGCAAAATCTTTGGGCATGAAGGAAAGGTCTATATATCTACATATGTCAGATATACAAAGGAAAAATTTATAACAGAATCCTTTAACAGGATCTCTTCTGATAATAGAATTTCAGAAATATTATCAGATATAGGTGATGAAATAAAAAGTTGGTTGAGGAGAAGATATATAATTCATCTTGCTGAGGAAGATTTAAAGAGATGGAGAGGTGGTATATCTGCTTACGAATACACTGTCTCAAAGATTAGGTCATATATAAGAGAGTTCCAGGATCATATCCTTCTCAGAACGTTATTACTGGAGGTGTATTTATATAAAAAGGAGGATTTTGAGCCAGAGATAATAAGAGAATCTTCCACTATTGTTAATCTTTATACACCTTCAAACAGTGAAGGGACACAATATCTCCTCTCTCGAGGAATAGATCCATTTGATATCCTATCTGAGATATATGAAAAGCAAGGAAAACTGGAAAAGGCCATAGAAGTGAGGGAGAGGGCACTTTCTGTTTTTCCCTTTAATAAAAAGAGACACGAAGAAAGACTTGCCCTTGATTATTATATAAAGGCAAAGGAATTGGAAGTACGGGAAGACCGTGACAGTGCAAGAAGATACCTCTTAAAGGCAAGAGAGTTTGCACCCAGGAAATCAGATCTTTATAAAAAGATAGAGAGAGAACTAAATAAGATACAATAAATCTTGAATGGAAGACCTTATATGGAGAGAAGGAGATACAAAAGGAAGAATGTAAAGATTAAGGCAGAGATGATAGTCGATGAGAGGATATATCATGGAGTCATAGATAACATCTCTGAAAGGGGTATGAATATAGAAACAGACGCCAAAGACATTTTAAGTGGCTGTAAAGACTTTTTACCCGGTACAAAGCTTATGGTAAGATTTCACACACCTGAGGGAGAACTCTTGACCCTTAATTGCAGGGTGGTGTGGTCATTTAACATGGGGCCTGGTGGTACAATAAAGAAGATAGG
>Ga0180896_1118_pt1 | contig 14400 bp, 17 predicted proteins | sample Deesub1362A_J573_FD_124283 | JGI IMG/M metagenome (GOLD analysis project Ga0180896, IMG submission 124283) | Nitrospirae bacterium JdFR-84
AATAAAATTCTACACAGAAGCAGTAGAGAAGGCTCGTTATCCTGCCGGGAAAAAGATGATAGAGGTTATTATTCAGGATGAAAAGAGGCACCTTGAGATTATTGATAAAATTATAAGAGGTCTCAATTTTGAATATAAGAAGATCGATCCCATATATAATGTAAAAACAGTATTTGAATCAATGAAGGATGAGATGATGCAGAGAGTGGAGGCATCAGAGGATGAATTGGAGATCTTTCGCGTGGCAATGAAAATGGAAAAAGAAGGGATCGAATTCTATGAAAGACTCGTTAGAGATGAAAATATCTCAGAGAAAGAAAAAGAGCTCTTTTCACGTCTTATAGAGGAAGAGAAAAAACATTATGCCATCTTTGAGAATACCTATAATTTCCTCTCAGACACGGGTAACTGGTTTATGTGGGATGAACACAGTATTGTTGATGGTGGCACCCTATGGGCATAAGTCCATGAGATATTAAATTACCGGAGGGGACAGAGGGATATACATCTGTCGCTCTAAAAGAGAAGATTTTAGAAATGTTTTCCGAGATAAAAAGACACGTAATTTAAAGGGACTTGACTTTAATAGTGAAAAAGATGCATATGTAATTAAACTAAAAAAGAGGTAATTATAAACTTACTATTTTCTTTCAAAAGTTTGAGGGGGGAGAGGGGAGAATTAAAATGTGTATATCTTGGTATAAAAGTAGGAGAATTTATCAAAAATTTTAAATAGAAAAGGGAGGGCACTATGAAACGGAGTGGATCAAAGAGGACTAATAAAAAAAGTTCATCTGAAAGGTCTATTCAAAGGAGTCTGAAAAAACAGTATCTCAAGTCAAAGGATATGTGTAAGGTTACCTTCAGGCTTCCCAGAGAGGCAGCACCTGATGCAAAAGTGGTTACCTTAGTGGGAGACTTCAATGGCTGGGACAAGACAAAAAATCCTATGAAGCGACTCAAAAATGGTGACTTTTCCCTCACACTCTGCCTTCCTTGTAACAGGGAGTATAGATTTAGATACTTAATTGATTCAACAAGATGGGAGAATGACTGGTTTGCTGACAAATATGTCCCCAATGCATTTGGAAGCGATGATTCAGTGGTTATTGTGGGAAATGGAAAATGAATTAAATTTGTAAAAGATAACAATCTTTGAAGGACAAATTTCATAACTTCAAGAGGGTAATAAGTAAGTTTTTTCATCTCCCAAAAAGATTAATAAAGGTATTTTATTAATTTATCTACTAAACTCGCATTTTGATATTTCCGAAAGTAATAATATGAGTTTTAATGAGGTAGTACAATACGTGATTGATTATATGAGGACAAATATCAAAGGAGGGATAGCCTCTGCAATTATACTCCTATTTCTCATACTCAAAAGGCCAAGATTGTTTTTTGCTCTTTTGATATTAGCAGCAATAGCAATAGGAATCTCTTCTCTATTTGATAAGATTTCCCTATTTCTCGGAAATCATAGCGTTTTTAAAAATTAAGATATTGACAGCAGAGGAACAATTATGATATCAAGTGATAACATTAATCCAGACATGGAGGGTTTATAGAAATGAAAAAATTCTTTGTGGTAGTAGGTATGACAATAGTGATTACTCTTATCGTGATTCCTTTTTTTATTCATGCTGAAGAGGATAAGGTAAAGGAGTTAACAGGTATGCGATTTGTTCAACTCGCTAGGGGAGGGCTTCTTTATGACAATTGGCCTGTAGAACTTGGAGTAAAAATAGATAGGACGCATCCTTCTTACCCCAAAGAGGGTAAGCAAAAGGGACAGGAGACCTGGCGCTGTAAAGAGTGCCATGGATGGGATTATAAAGGAAAGGCAGGTGCCTATGGGAGAGGAGAACATTATACAGGAATAGTAGGAATAAGGTCATACGCAAATCAAGACCCTNTAGAAATTGTGAAAGTACTCAAAAATGATGTTCATGCCTTCGGTAACATGCTCTCTGAAAATGACTATGACGCCCTTGCCCTGTTTGTATCTTTGGGACAGATAGATGTTGATTTATATATTGATAGAAAGACCAAAAAGGCAAAAGGCAATATAGCCAATGGGAGCAGAATCTATCTTGTTACATGTACTAAATGCCATGGTGTAGATGGCAAGGCAATTAATTTAGGAAGTGAAGATAGACCGATATATATAGGTACTATAGCCAATGAAAATCCATGGGAGACATTACATAAAATCAGATGGGGGCATCCTGGAGCACCTATGATATCTCTACTCTTTCTTGATCTTAAAGAACAACTGGATGTCCTTGCTTTCTGTCAGAGCCTACCCAGGGAGTGAAGAAAGTTTCATTATTGCTCGTTCTTTAAGATAAGGAAGAGAGAATCTTTTTAACTGCCCATCTATATACATAATAACCTGTAAATTTTTTGTATTTCTATGTTTGAGTAAACCTATATGTTCTTTTCTTCCTATTTCTCCTATAGCATATATTGCATTTGCTCGTATAGTATAGTTATGGTCCTTAAGATAAGAGATTACTACTGGAATCGCATCCTTTAACATCTCTTCATCTATTCTTCCCATGCGACCTATTGCCCATAAGACTCCAGGAGTAAGTATCCTTTCTTCATGAAAGGAAACTAAAATCCTTGCTATGTCTTTACAAGAGTCTGGATTATTTCTTACTATTTCACCTAATATCTCTGGTACACTCCATCCTATTCCGCCTGACTCCTCTCTGATCATCCAGAGTAGTTTTCCCACTAATATCCTGAGAGATTCTGGATTCTGTAGAGCCATTTTTTGGGAGATTGTTCCTATGGCCTCTATTGCCTTCCAAGCAATAAGGAGTTGTTTGTCATAACTGATGGATATAAGCCTGTTTATAATTTTATTTGGACTATGATAGAGTTTTAAAATTTCAAGATATTCGCCTTTATATAATAGAGCAGTAATTTCTTTTTTCAATGAAGAGGATAGAGACATTATTGAAGTATTAATTCAATATCTGGCATGCGTTCATCGAAGGCCACCTTCACACAGTTTGTCTCACATTCAGCACAATAACCCACACATTTTATATATACTTTATTACCTTCAATCTTAACAAGTTCTGCGTAACTATCATGTGCCTCAAGTAACCAATTAACATTATGTAGAACTTCCCTTACTCTTCTCTCTATATCGTCACTCATAGGAAATATAAAATATCATAACAATTTAAAAGGAAATTAATAAACCTCCTCAGGACCTTATTCAAATTGTCTGTGATATTCCTTTACCCTGCGTGCGAATTTCCTTGCAAATTCATAACATTTATTTTCGTCTTCTATAGATGGCCTATATTGGACTGCAAATCCTGGTTCTACTGTTTCAAGTTTCATTTTTTTGAATTCTTCATAGGCCTCCTTAATTGCTCCGCCACCCCAGCCGTAACTACCAAAGGCACCCATTATTCTGTGCTTAGGTCTGAGTCCCCTTAAATGAGTAAGAAATTCTGCTACAGAAGGGAAAAGGATGTTATTAAGAGTGGGGCTACCAATAAGGCAACCCCTGGATTTAAAGAACTCCGTAATTGCCGTACTCATAGGAGTGGCCCTGAGTTTTATTACTGTGCAATCAACTCCCTCATCCTTTATGCCTTGCATGATAGGTACTGTAAGCCTTTCAGTGCTGTGCCACATGGTGTCATATATTACAGTTACTCTGAGTGGAGTCTTACCATTTGCGAGATCAAGATACTTCTGAATAACGCCCTTGCTATCTCTCCTCCAAATAATCCCATGATCAGGAGCAATCATGTCTATTTCTATACCTAATTTACTTATCTCATTAATTTTTGACTTGATAAGCTGCCCAAAGGGCATGAGGATATTTGCATAATAATCTATTACTGCATGATCAAGAGAAGCCTTTGATTCATATTCAACAAATTCATCATCAAATCTTGCAGAACTTGCAAGGTGTTGCCCAAAGGCATCTTGAGAGATAAGGAGATTAGCGCCTTTTACATAGGTCATCATGGAGTCAGGCCAGTGTAACATAGGGGTTTCAATGAACATAAGGGTATATCTACCTATATTCAATGTGTCTCCTGTCTTTACTATATTGAATCTCCATTTTGATATATCAAACATTCTCTCAAGACCTTTTTTGCCTCTTTCAGTAATATAGATAGTGGCCTCAGGAGCATGTGACATTATAGCGTCCAAACTGCTTACATGGTCTGGCTCTATGTGGTTGATAACTACATGTTTAATCTCAGAGAGATTAGTAATATTTTTTATATTCTTGATCATATGATGTGCAAAGTCGTGTTTTACTGTGTCAACGAGTGTGATCTTATCATCCATTATTAGAAAGTTATTGTATGTAGTACCCCTCGGGGTAACATATCCATGAAAGTCTCTTACTGCCCAATCTATTGCACCTACCCAGTATATATTGGGCTTGATCTCTACTGGCTTCATATAGTCCTCCTTTAAGAATTTTTATAATTTAGAAATTTTACCAGTAAAAACTCATACATGCAACCTTACGTTCTTCCCCATTGAACTATTTTAAAACTTAGTATTACAATTACTATGTCATGGAAAAGGGAAGGGTACATGTTATAATTCACGGGCTTGTTCAGGGAGTATTCTTTAGGGCAAGCACCAGAGACATGGCATTGAGTTTGGGGCTCAAGGGATGGGTGAGAAACCTCCCTGATGGAACTGTAGAGGCGGTCTTTGAGGGTCCTGTTGATAAACTCAAAGAGGCAGTAAAGTGGTGTGAACATGGTCCTCCAGGTGCAAGGGTTGTGAGAGTAGATGAGACATGGGAGGAGTATAGAGGAGAATTTCGTGATTTTCAGATAAGATATGGTTGGTAGGAGGCTCGGTATTGGTTATTTCTAATGTACAGGATGTTTGTGAAAGTGGTATTGACAGGGAAACAGCATTTGAACTCAGCAGAATAGAAGGAGAAAGGGTCTTCGAATTATTCCTTTTTGCAAATAGAATAAGGGACAAATTTAGAGGCAGGTATGTTGATCTCTGCTCAATAGTGAATGCCAAGTCAGGTGCATGTCCTGAGGATTGTTCATTCTGTGCACAATCAGCACGCCATAAAGTAGATATAGATGTATATCCTCTGATAGATAAAGAAAAAATTATAAATGCTGCCAAAGAAGCAGTAAAGAGGGGAGTTAAGAGATTTTGCATTGTAACGAGTGGTAAAGGTCCTTCAGAGAAGGATCTCAAAAAGATATGCAGTTATATTACAGAGTTAAGATCACTCGGACTCAAGCCATGTGCTACTCTCGGTATTCTCACATATGAACAGCTTAGCATGTTAAAAGAAGCAGGTCTTAACAGATACCATCACAATCTTGAGACTTCAGAGGCATTTTTCCCGGAGATCTGTACAACTCACACATTCAGGGACAAGATTAAAACCATAGAGACAGCAAAGTCTCTTGGGCTTTCTGTGTGCAGTGGTGGGATTTTTGGTATGGGTGAGTCATGGGAAGACAGAATAGATATGGCCTTTACACTCAGGGACCTCAACGTAGACTCGATACCGATTAATTTTCTCACTCCCATAAGGGGTACTCCCATGGAGTCAAGGGATCTACTCAATCCCATAGAGGCATTAAAGATTATCTCAATCTATAGACTCATTCTTCCTGATCGTGAGATCAGGATATGTGGTGGAAGACCAAATACATTACGGGATTTAAATTCATTTATATTCCTTGCAGGTGCTGACGGTCTTTTGATCGGAAATTACCTGACNACAGCAGGCAGGGATCCTGAAAAGGACTTACAACTCATTTCAGATCTTGGACTCCAAATCATATGAGTAAGGGTAATTTTTATAGTATAAGAATGAGGGCATCTAAAGGAGGACTCCATATTTCAGGTGCTGAAGGTATATATGAAAAATCCGAGATAGTAAAGGTCATAAAAGAATATACAGAAAGGGCATTCAATCATGAAAAGGGAAAGGCTGAGGAGATAAGGCTCACAGTAGAGCAACTCAAGATAAGCCCTAAAAGGATCTCATCACTCCCTGTGGTGACCCTCAAGACAGGAAGACCTGAGACAGCAAAAAAGGCCGCATATACACTTCTCAGATCCATTGGAATTTCAGAGAGGGCAATTCATGAGGGCTACAAGGCAGTAACTTCGCAGGTCACGATGAGGGGAGCGATTCTCATGGATATTGATGGCGTGAGGCTTGAGCCTGATCTTCTCAGGGGTGTCAGGGTGACTCGAATGGGAATTACCAAGGAGGCATCTTCTCAACTGTCACGTATGCTCTCGAGGTATGGAATTAATAGCAATACTGTAAAAGAGGCACTTATCCTTGCAAGCAAGGTCAATTATCACAGGCTCATTCTCGGGGAACTCTGCATTTCAGATGATCCTGATTATACCACTGGTTATGTTGCCTCAAAGTATTTTGGTTATGTTAGGCTTCCCCATATAAAGAAAAAGAAGACACCATATGGGGGGAGGGTGTTTTTTATAGCAGGTGGAGAGGTAAAGGAATTGATAAAATATCTCCAGACTACACCTGTACTTATCAGTTCTGTAAAACCATGTATGGGTGTTATGACGCTTGATGAATTCATTGAATATAGGGCTCGTCATAAATCCAGTAGCAGGTAACAAGGCTTATAAATATATACCTAAGATTACCTCTGTATTAAGTAAGGTAGGAAAACTCAATAGGTGTATTACTACTAAAAGGGGAGATGCCTTTGAGTTTGCAAAGAGTCTGAGAAATTGTGATCGCCTTATTGTGGCAAGCGGAGATGGCACTATTAATGAGGTCATAAATGGACTAATGAATTCAGACTTTGAAGAGGCACGTTACATTCCCATCGGCCTTATTCCACTCGGTATAACAAATGTCCTTGCAAAGGAACTCTCCATTCCTGAAAAGATTGATATTGCTATAGAGATAGCACTTAATGAGAAACCTATAGACATGTGCCTGGGGAGTATAAATGGAACATATTTTTCGCTCATGGCAGGAATTGGATTTGATGGAGAGACAGTTCTTAATGTAAAAAATGATCTTATAAAAAAGATTTCAGGCAAACTTGCCCATATAATTGCAGGCCTAAAGGTATTTTTCAGATATTCTCCCCAGATAATAGAAATAAGAACACCGATAAGCAATGTAATTGGATATACAGTAGTGGTGGCAAACGCAAGATGTTACGGAGGACACTTTTATGTCACACCAGAGGCATCAGTAAAGAAACCAGAACTTGATATATGTGTACTCAGAGATAGATCAAGGATTGGACTTCTGAGATTTATCTTTGGTGTTTTGAGAGGTACCCATCTTAAATTAGAGAGTGTCTATTATGAAAAGGTCACAGAGGTTAAGGTCTCTTCAAAGGGAAAGGTCCACATCCAGATAGATGGAGACTATTATGGTACACTCCCCGCAAATATAAGATCACATCCAGATGCTGTAAGGATAATTCCTGGGAGGCATTAAAGATTTATTATTATTGACATTTTCAGGAAAACATGCCATTATACCCCATGTAAGTATAAGGTTTATGAAATGAGAGTCAAATCAGAAAGGACTCTCCTTTCATAAAGACAGTCAGTAAGGCTGTTGTATCTTTTATGTAAAGGAGGTAAGTAGTTTTGCCAGAGGGAACAGTAAAATGGTTTAATGAGGCCAAGGGATATGGCTTCATCACTACTGAGGAAAACGGAGACATCTTTGTCCATTATTCCAGTATTCAGGGGAATGGATACAAGACTCTCTCCGAAGGCCAGCGTGTAAGTTTTGACATCGAAGAAGGACCAAAGGGACTGAAGGCCATAAATGTGGTAAAGCTCTGAGTTGTTTATCCCTTGAAAAAACCCCCTCTTTCACTTCATGGAAGAGGGGGTTTTTTAATATCCTTGATGTCTTGACAAAGTTTAAGGATTTCTTATACATTTTGAACGTATTAAGTAAAGGCGCGTAGCTCAGGGGGAGAGCGCTTCCTTGACGCGGAAGAGGTCGGCGGTTCGAAACCGCCCGCGCCTACCAGGTTAGTGAGTTAGTGAATTAGTGAGTTAGTGAGAGGAGGAGAGAGGGATTAAGGATAGCCCAAATAACGATAAAGAATTTCTTGAGATTTACAGACATAGTACCTCACACATAATGGCTCACGCCATAAAAGAACTCTTCCCCGATGCAAAATTAGCCATAGGCCCTGCAATTCCAGATGGTTTTTATTATGACATTGACTGCAATCACTCCTTTTCACAGGACGATTTACCAAAAATCGAAGAAAAGATGTGGGAAATCATAAAGGAAAATAGACCCTTTGTGAGAAAGGAACTCAGACGTGAAGAGGCCATTGAATTATTTGAGAGACTGGGAGAGATATACAAGGTAGAACTCCTCAAGGAGATGGATGATGAAATAGTCTCTGTGTATGAAGAAGGTGACTTTATTGATCTATGCAAGGGCCCTCACCTCGAGAGTACTGGCAAGGTAAAGGCATTTAAACTCCTTTCTGTGGCAGGTGCTTACTGGAAGGGCAATGAAAAGAACAAGATGCTCCAGAGAATATATGGTACCGCCTTTCCTACAGAGGAAGAACTTAAGAGATATCTTGAATTTCTTGAAGAAGTAAAAAAACGTGACCACAGGAGGCTTGGTAAGGAATTAGATCTCTTTAGTATCAGTGATGAAATAGGGCCAGGACTCGTATTATGGCACCCCAGAGGAGCAATAATAAGAAGAGAGATAGAAAATTTCTGGATAGAGGAACATCAGAAGGCAGGTTACCACATTCTCTATACACCACATATAGCCAAACTGGATCTCTGGAAAAAGACAGGGCATGTTGAGTTTTACAGAGACAATATGTATTCCCCGATGGAAATCGAAGGGCTTGAATATGAAATAAAGCCCATGAATTGCCCATTCCATGTGCAGATATTTAAGAGTAAATTAAGGAGCTACAGAGACCTGCCCCTCAGATTTGCAGAGTTAGGCACTGTATATAGATATGAAAGGTCAGGCGTCCTTCATGGATTATTGAGAGTAAGAGGATTTACACAGGATGATGCACACATATTCTGTCGTGAAGACCAGATAGAGGATGAGGTAAAAGGTGTACTTGACTTTACCCTGTTTATCCTNAAGACCTTTGGTTTTGAGGAATATGATGTGTATCTATCAACAAGACCAGANAAATATGTAGGTACAGAAGAGGCATGGGAAAGAGCTACTGAGGCGCTTGAAAAGGCATTAAAATTAAAAGGGCTTGATTATGAGATAGATCCAGGTGAGGGTGTATTTTATGGTCCTAAAATTGATATAAAAGTAAAGGACTCCCTTGGCAGACCATGGCAGTGTAGTACAATACAGGTAGACTTTAATATTCCTGAAAGGCTCGATATCAGTTACAGGGGAGCAGATAGCAAGGATTATCGTCCAATAATGATTCACAGGGCATTAATGGGGTCACTTGAGAGATTCTTTGGTGTCCTGATAGAACATTATGCGGGGGCATTCCCTGTGTGGCTTTCACCTGTACAGGTTGCGGTGCTTACTATTGCTGACAGGCATGTTGAGTATGCAAGAAAGGTTTATAATAATTTATTTGAAGAGGGAATACGAGTTGAGATTGATGATGAAAATGAAAAGATAGGTTATAAGATCAGAAAGGCCACTTTAATGAAGACACCATATATGTGTGTGATTGGTGATAAAGAATTATCTAACAATACCGTAAATGTTAGAAAGAGAAGTGGTGAGTCACTCGGAGAGATGAACATTCAGGATCTTATCTCATATATAAAAGAAGAAATTAAAAACAGGAGGTAACCTATCAAGGAGTTAAGGGTAAATCATCTCATAAAGGCAAAACAAGTAAGGGTCATTGATAGTGACGGCAAACAACTTGGCATTATGGATATCCATAGTGCCAGGAGAATAGCCGAGGAGAGGGAACTTGATCTTGTAGAGGTTGCACCAAATGCCAATCCACCTGTATGCAGGATAATGGATTATGGGAAGTATCGATATCAGCAGGCAAAGAAACACTCAAAGCACAAGACAATCACTCTCAAGGAAGTAAAAGTAAGGCCACAGATAAATGATCATGATCTTCAGTTCAAGATAAAAAATGTGAAGAAGTTTCTTGAACATGGTAATAAAGTCAAGATCACCATGATATTCAGGGGTCGGGAGATAGTGCATAAGGACAATGCCCAGAGAATATTTGATAGGATTGTTGAAGAGGCCTCTGAGAAAGGCAATGTTGAGAACAAACCCAAAATGGAAGGCAACAGGATGGTAATGATTCTTGCCCCAAAGAGTCACTGAATTTTGAGTTGGTTGATAAGCTACTTGCTAAATTTTATTTAATTTCTCTATAATTAATAGTTTTTAATTTTCTCCAGAAGGGAGACATTATAGTATGCCTAAATTAAAGACACACCGAGGCGCTGCAAAGAGGTTTAAAAAGACAGCAACTGGTAAGATTAAAAGACGAAAGGCATATAAGAGTCACCTCTTGACGGGTAAGCCTTCAAAGAGGACGAGGAGACTCAGGAAGAGTGATCTTATTGATAAGACAAATTTAGCAAGTGTTAAGAAAATGTTACCATATTAGATCTCAAAGAGGAGGTAATATAAATGCCAAGGGCGAAAGGTGGATTTAAGACAAGAAGGAGGAGAAAGAAGGTACTCAAAAGGGCAAAGGGTTTTTATGGGGCAAGGAGTCGTTTATACAAAGTTGCAACACAGGCAGTGGATAAGGCATTGCTTTATGCTTACAGGGATAGAAAGGTCAGAAAGAGGGAGTTCAGGTCTCTCTGGATTGTAAGGATCAATGCTGCTGTAAGGGCGCTTGGACTGACTTATAGTCAGTTTATAAATAGGCTTAAGAAAATGAATATCAACTTAAATAGAAAGGCACTTGCAGACCTTGCATATAATGATCCAAAGGCATTTGCGAATTTAGTAGATATGGTCAAAAAAGGGAATGCACAATGATATTGAATCCATAAAAGATTCCTTCCTCAAAGACCTTTCCACATGTACATCATTAAAAAATCTCTCGGATATACGGGTCAAATATCTTGGCAAAAAGGGGCTCATAACACAGCAATTCAGAGAACTCTCCTCATTACCTGCAGATGAGAGACCAAGATGGGGGAAGACCCTCAATGAGATCAAAAGATTTATAGACGAAGAGATAAAAAAGAGGGAGGCGAGCCTCAAGGATGAGGAACTACAGAAGTCTTTGCTCTCTGAAAAGATAGACATTACAGTGCCGGGATGTAGGATACCCTTTGGCCATGCCCATCCTGTGTCTAAGGTGATCGATTCCCTGATTGAGATATTTGTGTCACTTGGTTTTTCTGTGGAGGATGGGCCAGAGGTAGAATTAGACTATTACAACTTTGAGTCACTGAATTTTCCAAAGGATCACCCTGCAAGAGATATGCAGGATACATTCTTTATCAGTGATGACGTGGTATTGAGGACTCATACCTCTTCTGTGCAGGTAAGGGTGATGGAGAAATACAAACCACCGCTCAGGGTAATAGTGCCTGGTAAGGTTTACAGGTGTGATGCAGATATAAGCCATATACCCATGTTTCACCAGTTAGAGGGTTTTGTGGTTGACAGGGATATAAGGATGAGTGATCTAAAAGGTGTGCTTGAACTGTTTATACACAGGTTATTTGGCAGAGATACCAGGCTCAGATTCAGACCGAGTTTCTTCCCCTTCACAGAGCCGAGTGCTGAAGTGGATATATCATGTGTTATCTGCAAGGGTAGTGGTTGCAGTGTATGTGGCCAGACAGGATGGATTGAGATACTCGGAGCAGGTATGATAAATCCCAAGGTATATGAATATGCAGGATATGATCCAGATGCTTATACAGGTTTTGCCTTTGGACTCGGTATTGAAAGGGTCGCAATGCTCCTTTATGGCATTGATGACATCAGGCTCTTTCCAGAGAATGATATAAGATTCCTCAGACAATTCTGATTCAGGAGGATATTTTTTGAAGGCATCATACAATTGGTTAAAGGAGTTTGTACAGTTTGATCTTTCTCCAGAGGCCCTGGCTGACAAACTCACCATGGCAGGTCTTGAGGTGGAGGGAATTGAGGAGACAGGGGATGATGTCATACTCAATATTGCTGTAACTCCAAACAGACCTGACTGTTTAAGTATAAAGGGGCTTGCGCGCGAGATATCAGTTATACTGGATCTGCCATTTATTGAATCAATCACTGAGATCAAAGAAGAAGACCCTCAAGTACCACATATAGAGATTAAAGACCATAATCTATGTCTGAGATATGCATCAAGAATAGTCACTGGAGTAAAGATTGCGCCATCCCCTGAGTGGCTTATCAGAAGGCTTGAGGCATGCGGAATAAGATCTACCTGTAATGTGGTGGACGTAACAAACTATGTACTCCTTGAAATGGGTCAACCACTTCACGCATTTGACCTTGATAAACTTTCAGGGAAAAGGATTGTGGTAAAGAGGGCAGGGGAGGTGAAAAATTTTATCACCCTTGATCAGACAGAGAGGAAATTAAAAGAAGACATTCTCATGATATGGGATGCTGAGAGACCTGTTGCAATAGCAGGTATAATGGGAGGGCATAATACAGAAGTCAGTGACTCTACGGTAAATGTCCTCCTTGAGAGTGCCTATTTCGATCCACCATCAATCCGAAGGGCATCAAGATATCTGAATCTCTCCACAGAATCCTCTTATAGATTTGAAAGGGGAATTGATATAGAGGGGGTACAGAGTGCGCTTGATAGGGCTGCACAATTGATATCAGAGATTGCCGGGGGAAAGATAAGTAGACTTACAGATGTATATCCCAAGAAGTGGAGCCCAAAGACATTTGAGATCAATCTGGATAGAATAAGGGCTTTGATTGGGATAGACGTTGATGATGAATACATGGTCAATATACTTCATAAACTTGGCTTCCAAATAGAGAAAAAAGGACAGAACATAAGGGTTACTCCTCCGAGTTTCAGGATGGATGTCCAGGGTGATGTCCATATAGCAGAGGAGATAGCAAGGATATACGGATACGAAAAGATACCATCCACCCTGCCAGAGGTAGACATTGGTAATGTAAGGGAGAACAAAACTCTTCAATTGATAAGATTACTAAGGGAGTCTCTCTTACGGTCAGGGTATTCAGAGGCCATAAATTATAGTTTTATAAACCCTGATATACTTGATACTTTGAATCTGAGCAAAAATGACAGGAGAAGAAATCTTATATACATACGCAATCCATTAAGAAAGGAAGACAGGGCCCTTCGTTCAACCCTTATTCCATCTCTGCTGGGGAATATACAGACCAATCTAAATCGTGGAGAGGAAGATCTCAGGTTTTTTGAGATATCAAGGGTATTTATTGCCTCGGACAGAAAACTTCCTGATGAGATACTCCAGGTCGCGCTCATCTGCCAAAGACCAAAAAGGACACACCTCTGGGCTCATGACCATCCCCTACTTTATGATCTCAAGGGAACAATCGAAAACCTCTTAGAATCTATTGGTATCAGGGATTATATATTTACTCAGGAGAGGAGCCTTATAGAGCCATATCTGCATCCTGGTCAGGCAGGAGCTATAATGATCAGAGATAAAAAGATCGGCTCCCTTGGAATGGTTCATCCATTAATCAGGGAAAGTCTGGAGCTCAAAGGAGATATCTGTATTGCAGAGATCTATGACCTTGAAGAACTCATGGAATTTATTTTAGATACCAGATCATTCAAGCCTATTCCAAAGTTTCCATATGTGGAGCGTGATCTTGCAGTGGTGGTACACAAAGATACACCTGTTGAATCAGTGAAGAGGGAGATCATATCCTCAGGTAGTGATCTTATAGAAAGGATTGATCTATTTGATATCTACACAGGCAGACCCATACCAGAGGATAAAAAGAGTCTGGCATTTACCATCAGATTCCGAGCACAGGATCGTACCCTCACAGATGAGGAGGTGAATGAACTCTTCTTGAGAATTGTTGAAAATCTAAAAAGGTCCCTGAAGGCGGAATTAAGATAATATCCTCACTTCTTCAGTATAAAGTTTTCTCATTTTTATCCGATTACTAAATACAGGATGAAGGAGTGTAGGATTGTAATTCAGGAAAATATGTATAATGGTTCGATATACATTCATTCTTTCCCCCTTGAACCTTCCAGTGTTGAAGAAGCCCTCAAATTTAGGATTGCTCCTTATCACTCTGATTGTATATTTGTGATAGAATACAGCATTAATTAAAGAGTCTGAGCNTTAGAGATTCTTCGGGTGCTTACGCACCCTCAGAATGANATGATAAGGAGTGTCATCTTGAGCAAAGCGAAGGATCTCAAAACTGTGTAGTGTATAAATGTG
>Ga0180896_1310_pt1 | contig 13216 bp, 14 predicted proteins | sample Deesub1362A_J573_FD_124283 | JGI IMG/M metagenome (GOLD analysis project Ga0180896, IMG submission 124283) | Nitrospirae bacterium JdFR-84
AGTAACGAATGACAAGTGACAAGGTATAAAGAGATTTATATCTTTGAAATATTCCTTACTCATCACTCATCACCCATCACTCATCACTGTTTCATGCCTTTGACTTATCGACCAATCTGCCCTTTTTAAGCCAGGGCATCATCTCCCTGAGCCTTGCCCCGATCTCTTCTATTGGATGCTCTTGCCCCTTTTTTGTAAGGGCATTAAAGACAGGTTTATTTGCCCTGCATTCAAGTATCCACTCTCTTGCAAACTCACCAGACTGTATCTCATCAAGTATCTTCTTCATCTCCCTTCTCACCTCGGAATTTATAATGCGTGGCCCCCTTGTCATATCCCCATACTGAGCGGTATTACTTATCGAATAACGCATGTTTGAGATACCACCCTCATAAATGAGATCAACTATCAGTTTAACCTCATGAAGGCATTCAAAGTAAGCCATCTCTGGAGCGTATCCAGCCTCAACGAGAGTCTCATAACCGGCCAGTATTAGAGATGTCAATCCTCCACAAAGAACAACCTGCTCACCAAAGAGGTCTGTTTCGGTTTCTTCTTTAAATGTTGTCTCTATCACACCTGCTCTTCCACACCCTATTGCTGAAGCATATGAGAGGGCAATGGCCTTTGTATCTCCTGAGTGGTCCTGATGCACTGCAACAAGACACGGAATACCACTCCCCTTTGTATATTCCGATCTCAGCAGATGTCCAGGGCCCTTTGGGGCTACCATAAAGACATTGGTCTCAGATGGCGGTATTATCTGATTATAGTGAATATTAAAACCATGAGCAAAACCAAGATAAACATCCTTTCTCATATTAGGTTCGATTTCACTTTTATATACCTCTGCCTGATATTCATCAGGAATCAATAGCATAATAATGTCTGCCTCCTTTGCTGCATTTGAAGGAGGCATCACCTTAAAGCCAGCCTTTTTGGCCTTGTTGAAGCTTATTCCTTTTCTGACACCGACTATAACATCTATCCCGCTCTCTTTTAAGTTATTAGCATGGGCATGGCCCTGACTGCCATAACCCATAATACAAACCTTCTTGCCTTTTAAAAGCCCTCTCTTGATATCTTTATCATAATAAATCTTCATCATCCTCCCTCCTTTCTCTTTACCCCTTCCCTTGCAATTGCAACCTTACCCGTTCTAACAAACTCTTTTATACCATATGGCTTCATCAACTCTACAAAGGCATTTATTTTCTTCTCATCTCCTGTTATCTCAATTGTATACGTTGTTGGTCCTGAATCAACAACTCTACCTCTGAATATCTCTGCGAGCCTTAATACTTCTGGTTTATCCTCCTTCTTAGGCGCAACCTTCACAAGCACCATCTCCCTCTCCACGTGGTCTATCTCCATAAAATCAACAACCTTGATGACGTCTATAAGCTTGTTGAGTTGTTTTGTTATCTGCTCAATTATCTGGTCATCCCCACTGGTTACAATAGTCATGAGGGACACCTGAGGATCAATGGTCTCACCAACAGAAAGGCTCTCGATGTTAAAACCCCTGCCACTAAACAAGCCAGATACCCTTGAAAGCACCCCAAACCTATTCTCCACCAGTACGGATATTGTATGTCTCATCTCATTCCTCTATACCACTACTTTGGACTATTTAAACTTTTTGAACTTTGAATCTTTATTTTACCGCCCTTAATCTCCTCTTCGGTCTCTCCTCTTCCTCAAATAACATTTCATCAATAGAACCTCCAGCAGGTACCATGGGATAGACCTTCTCTTTCCAGTCAACAATGAAGTCCATAAATACGGGTTTATCCTTAACCTTAAAACCTTCGCGAAGAACAGGTTCAACCTCCTCAGGCCTTGTTGCCCTGAGACCAACTGCCCCATATGCCTCAGCCACCCTGACAAAGTCTGGCACAACATCGAGATGACTGTAAGAGTACCTCTCCCTGTAAAAAAGCTCCTGCCACTGCCTCACCATACCAAGATATTGGTTATTTAGAATTGCCACCTTTACAGGCAACTTGTTCACAACCGCTGTTGCCAGCTCTTGTATATTCATCTGAATGCTACCATCACCTGCTATATCAATCACCATCTGGCCAGGGCAAGCTATCTGGGCACCTATCGCTGCAGGGAATCCATAACCCATTGTACCGAGTCCCCCTGATGTAAGGAGTCTTCTCGGTTTATCAAATTTGTAATACTGTGCTGCCCACATCTGATTCTGTCCTACCTCTGTTGTAATTATTGCATCGCCCTTTGTTAATTCATATATCTTTTCTACCACAAATTCAGGCTTGATTATATTTTTATCATATCTATATCCGAGCGGTCTCTCCTTTCTCCATTTATCTATCTGTTTCAACCAGGAGGCCCTCACCGCAGTCCATTGACCCCTTGCCTCCTTTAGAAACTGTAGCAGATCCTTCAGCACAAGCTTAACGTCACCAACCACAGGGACATCAACTCTCACATTTTTCCTTATAGAGGTTGGGTCGATATCTATATGTATTATCTTCGCATTAGGTGCAAATGAGGCTGTCCTGCCTGTAACCCTGTCATCAAACCTCACTCCAATCCCCACGATCAAATCAGCATTCTGAACAGCCATATTTGCCCAATAGGTTCCGTGCATTCCCAGCATGCCCAATGAAAGCCTATGAGTACCAGGAAAGCCACCAAGACCCATAAGGGTCATTGCAACCGGGGTCTTTGTGTGCTCTGCAAGTTCTTTGAGCTCCTTTGATGCATTGGATATAATCACACCACCACCTGCTAAGATGACTGACCTCTTAGCCTTTGCTATCTCATCTGATGCCTGTTTTATCATCCATTTATTGCCATGGTATGTAGGATTATAGCCCCTTATCTCCACCTGCCTTGGCCATATAAACTCTGCTATCCCACCTGTTACATCCTTAGGCAGGTCAATCAATACAGGCCCTGGTCTCCCTGTTGATGCAATATAAAATGCCTCCCTTACAATCCTTGCAAGGTCTCTTGTATCTTTAACAAGATAATTATGTTTGGTGCATGGCCTTGTAATACCAACTATATCTGCCTCTTGAAAGGCATCATTACCGATTAACATCGTGGGCACCTGCCCTGAAAAGACGACAATTGGTACCGAATCCATTGAAGCTGTGGCAATACCTGTAACGGTGTTTGTAGCTCCTGGCCCTGAGGTCACAAGGGCTACACCAACCTTCCCGCTTGCACGTGCATAACCGTCAGCAGCGTGTACAGCACCCTGTTCGTGCCTTGTGAGAATCAGTTTAATATCTTTATCATCATAGAGGATGTCAAATATATGAAGGACAACACCTCCTGGATAACCGAAGATATATTTGACACCTTCTCTCTTTAAACACTCCACCAATATCTCTGCACCGCTCTTCTTCATTTTCTCTCCACCATCTGATTTATTCTTGAAACTTCATTATGGCTCCAGTTCCTGCAGAGGTAACCGAGGTTGCATACCTTGCAAGCCAGCCACTACTGATTTTAGGTCTAAAAGGTCTCCATTTACTAAATCTCTCATTACACTCCTCTTTACTTATAAGTAAATCCAGCCTTCTTTTAGGGATATCTATGCTTATTATATCCCCATCCCTTACTATGGCAATCGGTCCACCTTCCATAGCCTCAGGAGAGACATGCCCTATGCATGGGCCTCTTGTGCCACCAGAAAATCTTCCGTCAGTAATCAGGGCTACTGAATCGCTCAGGCCCATCCCTGCAATGGCTGCCGTTGGACCGAGCATCTCTCTCATGCCAGGCCCACCTTTTGGACCCTCACATCTTATCACCACTGCATCTCCGGCCTTGATCTTCTTAGAAAGTATTGCCTTCATGGCGTCTTCCTCAGAGTCAAATACTCTTGCCCTCCCCTTAAACCTCAACATCTTCTTACTCACCGCTGTCTGTTTAATAACAGCGCCTTCGGGAGAAAGGCTTCCTCTTAGTATGGCTATCCCACCCTCCCTGTGGTGTGCCTTGCTGAGAGGTCTTATGACCTCTGAATCAATTACCTCTGCATTATCTGCTATATCATGGGTCTTTCTTCCAGAAACGGTTGATACATTATGTAAAGAAGGCTTAAGCCTCTTCATAACAGCAGGAATCCCGCCTGCATACTCCAGGTCTTCAAGATAATGCCTTCCCCCTGGAAGCATATCGGCTATGTGTGGAGTCTGCCTGCTTATCCTGTCAAAGATATCAAGGGATAGTGAAACGCCTGCCTCGTGTGCTATTGCAGGTATATGCAGAACGGTATTTGTAGAACCTCCAAGTGCCATATCCACCCTTATGGCATTTTCAAAAGCGTGGTGAGTTAATATCTTCCTTGGGGGTATATTCTTTTTTATAAGCTCCACTATCCTTACACCACTATAGAAGGCAATCCTCCTCTTCTTTGAGGATACCGCAAGGGATGTTGCACATCCTGGCAGACTCATACCAAGTGCCTCTGTCACACAGGCCATCGTATTTGCTGTGTACATTCCCTGACATGAACCAGGCCCAGGACAGGCACACATCTCAAGCTCTGCTACCTCAGAATCCTTTAAGAGACCCTTTTTGTATTTACCTATGGCCTCAAAGGTATCATTCACAAGTGAAAGCCTCTTACCCCTTAAATGTCCTGAAAGCATAGGACCTGCTGTAACGAGTATAGATGGTATATTAACACGTGCTGCTGCCATAAGCATACCAGGTGTAATCTTATCACAGTTAGTCAAGAGTACAAGGCCATCGAATTGATGCGCTTCGGCTATGGTCTCGACCATATCGGCTATGAGTTCTCTTGATGGCAAGCTATAATGCATGCCCTTATGCCCCATTGCAATTCCATCACATATCCCGGGTATTCCGAAGAAGAACGGATAACCACCACCTGAATGAATGCCTTTCTCAATAAACCTCTCAAGGTCACGCATTCCTATATGTCCGGGGATAATATCTGTAAAGCTTGTAGCAACACCAATAAATGGTTTATCCATTTCAGTGCGTGGAATTCCTGTGGCATATAATAATGCCCTATGCGGTAGTCTCTCTAAACCCTTTTTTATTGAATTACTCTTCATAAACATAAAAAATGAAAAGTGGGAAGTAATAAATCAGGAGCAAGAAGTGAAAAAATAACAGCTTTTTAGTTCCCACCCTTTATTTTTTGCCTATATTGTCTTATAAGAATTGCCATAAGGTCCTTATTTCTGAGCTTCTGTTTCTGTATCTTTTTCCTCTCTATCTCTTCATCGGCTGTGAGAAATTTCTTCTTGTCAATCCGAGCAAGGGTTTCCTCTAATTCTCTGTGTTCCTCCTCAAGCCTTTTAAACTCATCATTCTCTTTCCTTAAGATCTCTGCTATCTCGGAATCCCTCAAACTTCTCCCCCCTCTCTTTGAATGAATTGAAAATTATCATATTATACCAAAAATTACAAGGCGGTTTTGACAAAATTCTCTATATTTCAATAAGATATTTGATGTCAAAAAGGAGAAGAGAATTGGCATACGAGCTCATTGATACCCACTGCCATCTTGAGATGGAGGATTATGACATTGATAGAGATGAAGTAATCAGAAGGGCTGAAAAGTCAGGGATTAAATATATTATAAATGTTGGTTCTGACAGAGACAGTAACTTAAAAGGCCTTAAAATCTCTAAAAAATATCCTTCTGTGTATCCTTCAATAGGTATTCATCCCCATGATGCGAAGATACTCAATGAGTCCCTGTACAATGAATTAAAGAGCCTTGCTAAACGACCAGAGGTGATTGCTATCGGTGAGATCGGTCTTGACTACCACTACATGAATTCACCAAAGGATATCCAGATAGAGGCATTCAAAAAACAGATAGGATTGGCACAACAATATAATTTACCAATTATCGTACACAGCAGAAAGGCAAGGGACGATACGCTCAGGATACTTAAACAGGAGGCCTTAGGTGTCAGCGGTGTCCTTCACTGCTTTTCAGGTGATGTTGAAATGGCTAAAGAAGCAATGAAGATGGGCTTCTATATATCCCTTGCAGGCCCTGTTACATTTAAAAATACAAACAGATTGCGTGAGATAGCCAGTTTAATACCTGATGATTATCTACTTATTGAGACAGATGCACCATATCTGAGCCCTGTACCAATGAGGGGCAAGAGGAATGAACCATCCTTTTTAAGGTACATTGCAGAGGTTCTGGCAGAGATCAGGGGAATAGCAATAACTGATCTTGCAAGGATAACCACACTAAATGCAAAGAGGCTCTTTAAGATAGGCAAGATATCGGATAAAGGAGAGATTGCATATAAGATCAGGGACACGCTCTATTTAAATATAACAAACAGATGCACAAATAGGTGTGGTTTCTGTGTAAGATTTCAGACAGATTATGTTAAAGGGCACAATCTCAGGCTTAAAGAAGAACCTACCACAGAAGAGATTATTAATGCTATAGGCGATCCTAAATCCTATAAGGAGATTGTGTTTTGTGGCCTGGGTGAGCCGTTACTGAGACTGGAGGTGGTAAAGGAGGTGGCAAAATGGATTAAGGAGAGAGGTGGCAAGGTCAGGATAAACACCAATGGCCATGGAAATCTGATTAATAAGAGGAATATCTTGCCTGAACTACAGGGTATTGTTGATAGCCTGTCCATAAGCCTTGATGCAGAGAATGAAGGTAAGTATGAGAAGATTTGCAAGCCCGTGTTTAAAGAAGCCTTTGGTGCAGTGATAGCATTTATCAAAGAGGCAAAGAGATTTATCCCCATAGTGAATATCACCGTTGTCGAGATACCTGAAATAGATATCGGCAAATGCAGAAAGCTCGCCAGAGACCTTGGTGTTGAATTACGTATTAGAAGATTCAATGTGGTGGGATAAAATAGTTCGTTTTAATAGATTATCTTCTCAAGAAATAGTCCCCTTGCTGGTGCTGTTACCCCTGCAAAATCTCTCTTCTTTAACCTGAACATCTCTCTTACATATGATGGTTCAAACCTTCCCTTGCCTATATCCACAAGTGTCCCAACAATATTTCTGGCCATATGCCTCAAAAATGCATTTGCCTCAATTGTTATTTTAAATAACTTAACATCTAACCTGAATGTCAAAAAATCAAGGTCAGAACACTCAGAGATACTAATATCAGATATCACCCTCACAGAGGTCTTAGAACCACATCCTGAGGCACGAAAACAGGAAAAATCATGTTCACCTATTATATATTTTGCTGCCTCCTGCATCACATAAATCATGGATGATAAATCATAGTATATCTGCCATGTATATCTTCTGAGAAAAACAGAATGTGGTTGGGACGATGAGATAAGATATGAATACACTTTTCCCTTTGCGCTGTATCTCGGATGAAAGCCCTCATCAGCCTCCATCACGTGTGTTACTCTTATATCAGGTGGAAGATTGGCATTTAAGGCCTGTTTAAGGGTTTCTGTATCTAAGAGGGTATTACTTTTAAATGACGCAACCTGCCCGATAGCGTGAACCCCCGCATCGGTCCTTGAAGCGGCAATAAGCCTTGCATCTTCACCCGTGACCCTCTTTATGGCTTCCTGAACTGTACCCTGTATTGTAATAATCTTTTTCTGACTTCCCACCCCGGCAGGTCGCCAGAGGCGAGTGTATTCTGAGTTCTGTATTCTGGGATTTTGCACCTGCCAGCCTGAGTAATCCGTACCATCATATTGAAGGGTCAGTACGATATGCCTCATACCTTAAGCTTCTCACTTTTACTTCTTACTTACACTATCAATAAGACCTATAAGTTTATCAGCAGCCATATAGCCTGAGACAACCGTACCATCCTGAAGTATAAGCGTTGGGGTACTTTCAATACCAAGAGATTGACCAAGACGGATATTCTCATCTATCTGATCGGTTTCACATCCTGGTGCAGGTATATCCTTGCCTGAAAATGCGTCATCAAGTAATTTCAGTGATTTCTCACAGACAATACTCTTAGATTTTCTGTAGGCATCTGGATGAAGCCCTACAAGGGGAAAGAGCTTTATATAAAATGCGATGTCCTCTCTTTGAGAGACAACCTTCTTTATCTCCTTATGAAGCCTCCTGCAGTATGGACAATCAGGGTCGTCAAAGACTATAACCATATTTTTGGCAAAGGGGCTACCAATTACAACGGCATCATCAAGCGGAATCTTATTAATATCCACCTTCTTCTTTTCAGCAGGCCTTACCTTGCCACCCACAAGTTTCCTGTTCTTGATATCAATGATACTGCCTGCAAAGAAATACTTCTTTGAATAGTGGAGATATATTGGAAATCTTTTTCCCTTTGCCTCCACCTCAACCATCCACATGCCTTTTACGGGCCCTTCCTCAACCTTGATCACCTTATCAACAAAGTCCTTAAGTATGCCTGAGGCCTCCTCCTTCTGAATCCTGTGGCATTGAATGCATTCAGTACTACAACCCTCACCCTCTATGTTGAATGGATAGGCAAGGTCATAAGTTAAAATGACAGAAAAGAATAAACCCATTAAGAACACCCGCTTTAGACATAACCTGATCATCTCGCTCCGCAATATAAACCTTATAATTCCTCCCTCTAACAATTTCTCATTAAAGCATTTTAACATTTATCATTACTATGATACAAAGGGATATCTCCCATTAGAGAGTATTTAGGATAGTTTAAATCTTCAGTTGACAATTGATATGCGAAAATACTTGTGGGTTTAATTCCCAACAAAACCAAACTAATGTTGATGTATTCTAAATAAAAGTGTATAATATGTGTATACATATTTAGGAGGTATAGAATGAAGGCATCTATTGTAGATTTAAGATATAAGATGAATGAAGTATTAAAGGCCCTCGATAGAAACGAGCAGGTTACTATCCTTTATCATGGCAAGATAAAGGGTATTATTATACCTACTCATAATGAAAGAAAGAAGAAGGTTGAAGAACATCCTTTCTTTGGATTGCTAAGACATAAGAAAAAATCTGTTTCAGAGGAGCTCAATGATTTAAGAAAGGTGAGGTACAGTGATATTTGATACAGATATCTTTATCTGGGTACAAAGAGGTAACGAAAAGGCTGCGAGATTGATAAACACAGCAAAGGAGAGGTATTTATCAATTCAAACGTATATGGAGCTTCTTCAGTCCGCAGTTAACAAAAAACAGCATGCATACATTAAAGACTTTATCTCATCTTATGGATTTTTCATCCTGCCATTTAGTGAGAATATAGGGCACAGGGCTTCCATATATATTGAGGAATATACATTGTCTTCAGGCTTGAGGGCAGGTGATGCAATCATTGCTGCAACAGCCGTAGAAAATAATATGATACTTGTTTCCAGCAATGTCAAGCACTTTAAGCCGATTAAGGAGCTAAAACTAAAAGTCTTTAGACCATAAAACCTTACAAGCCACCTTATTATGGAATTAATAACTCGTAGAGGATATCTGCAGGGCCTGAGTTGAGGCATATGCCAAAGATAATAGAGTTTCTCGGTTATGTGCCTTTTAAATGCCCTGATGATCCAATAGGGAAACTAAAATACTTCAAGCTGGTTAATGGTTTGTCTTATGAGAGATTAGGCAAACTGATGGGTAGAGACCCTGAACAATTGACGGATTGGTTGAGTAGGAGACTGACTGCCAACCCTTGATCAAACAATTGTACGGGAAGAGCTTAACTTTTACACATAATATATAGGCCAAAAGTATCTGAATAATACCTTGTAAAATTGAATTTTTTTATTATAATATTTTCCTTATTATGCTTTCTAAGATCTTAAGCGCAACTCTCATTGGTATTGACGCCTATGCCGTTGAAGTCGAAGTCGATATAACCGCAAGGGGATTGCCACACTTTTCAACCGTTGGATTGCCTGATGCTGCAGTTAAAGAGAGTAAAGACAGGGTAAAGGCCGCATTGAAGAATACAGGCCTTAACTTTCCTCTAAAACAGATAACCGTAAACCTTGCGCCTGCAGATATAAAAAAGGAAGGGTCTGCCTTTGATCTTCCCATTGCATTAGGTATAACCGTCGCAGAGGGTGTTATAGAACCTCAAGCCATAGATGGATATATGATATCAGGAGAGCTGTCGCTGGATGGGAGAATAAAACCCATAAAGGGTGTATTATCAATGGCGATAAAGGTAAAGAATGAAAATCTGAGAGGGTTAATTCTGCCAAAAGAGAATGCAAAAGAGGCTGCTGTGGTAGAGGACATCAATGTATATGGCTTTGATAGTCTGCCTGAGCTCATTGAATTCTTCAGGGGCAACAACGAAAAGAAGCCCACCAAGATTGATATAAGCAAGGTGATGAGAGAAAATTCTCTGTATCAGGATGATTTTTCAGATGTCAAGGGTCAGGAACACGTAAAGCGAGCCCTTGAGGTGGCAGCAGCAGGAGGTCACAATATCCTGATGATAGGTCCACCAGGCTCGGGTAAGACTATGCTTGCAAAGAGAATTCCAACCATATTACCTGATATGACTTTTGAGGAAGCTCTCGAGACAACAAGGATTCACAGTGTGATGGGAAACTTGAAAGGAGAACAATCACTTATTGCTACCAGACCCTTCCGTTCTCCTCATCATACACTCTCTGATGTAGCTATGGTAGGAGGTGGGCAAATTCCAAAACCAGGCGAGGTCAGCCTTGCCCATAATGGAGTACTCTTTCTTGATGAACTACCCGAATTTAAGAGAAACGTCCTTGAGGTCTTAAGACAACCAATAGAAGATGGGACAGTAACGATATCAAGGGCTGTAAGCTCCATCACCTACCCTGCCTCAATAATGCTTGTCTGCGCTATGAACCCCTGTCCATGTGGTTATCTTGGGGACTCACGACATCAATGTACATGTTCGCCATCTCAAATCTACCGTTACAGACAGAAGGTATCAGGTCCGCTTCTTGACAGGATTGACATCCATGTAGAAGTTCCAGCTGTACCCTACAAGGACCTTTCAAATGATTATTCTGGAGAGCCCTCGGCAGTCATTAAGGACAGAGTTCAAAAGGCAAAACAGATACAGGTTGAGAGATTCAAAAAGGACAATATCTACTCAAATGCAAAGATGCGTTCAAGACATATAAAGAAGTATTGCCCTCTCAAAACCGAGGCAAAAAACATACTTGAGACAGCAATGCATAAACTTGGACTCTCTGCAAGGGCATACACAAGAATCCTTAAAGTCTCAAGGTCAATTGCAGATCTTACTGAGTCAGAACAGATCGAGGCAGAACATATTTCAGAGGCTATCCAGTATAGGAGCCTTGATAGAGGTATGCTATTGTAGCCCGCCTCAGGGCAAATCAGACGAGTCTGAATGTCCACAAATGATCTTTACAAATAGTACACAAATGATATTTCCGTAACACATTTAGAAAAAAGAATTGACTTAATGAATAAAGATTTGTTATTTTAATTTTTACTTTTTAAATCTTTATGAGGTCTGTCTAATGGCAAAGAAGAAGAAAAAGACATCAACAAAGAAGGTTGTAAAAAAGAAGGTTACAAAAACAACCAAAAAAGGAACAAAGGCCGGGTCAAAAGGCGCTAAAAAGAAGGTCGTAAAAAAATCAACAACCACCAGGAAACTACCCCGGCTCTCAAAGAGAGAAAAGATTATACAGGAGATCAAACAGGGTCTTCTGTCACAAAGAGAGGCCTTGCTTAGAGAGGCAGAAGAGGCGTTGAATACCCTTCCTGGAGAGATTAATTTCCCCGACATGGGAGATCAAGCAACTGCTGAGACCGATAGAAATTTTATGCTAAGGCTAAGGGACAGGGAGAGGATGCTTCTGAAGAAGATCGAAGAGACCATCGAACGTATTGACAATAATTCATACGGTATATGTACAGCATGTGGTAACGAGATAGATATAAAACGACTCGTGGCAAGACCTGTTACTGATTTATGTATTGACTGCAAGATACGACAGGAAGAAGAAGAAAAGATAACAGAAGGTTGATGGAATTAATGCTAAGCAGACTCTTCGTATCTGTACATCTCCAGTAGAGAAAGGCAGAGTGCAGTAATCAGTGGACCAAGGATAAAACCAAGAAAGCCAAAAAATTTAATCCCCCCAAGTACACTGAAAAAGACAAGAAGTATATGCAGTTTTGTCCTTCCACCTATTACCAGTGGTTTAATTATGTTATCCACCGAGCTGATTATTAAAGCGCCATAAAGAAGCAGCCCTGCCCCTTTAATATAACTACCTGAGAGAATTAAGATCAGCCCTGCAGGTCCCCAGATGAGAAAGGTCCCAAATACTGGAACAAGGGAAAAGAATGCCATGGTTGTTCCCCAGAATACAGGAGAGGAAATCCCAAATATATAGAATGCAATCCCTCCGAGTGTCCCTTGGGCAATACCCACAGCAACTCCACCGTATATCGCAGCCACAACCATCTCTTTGACACGCTCCTCGAGTCTCTTCTTCTGAGTATCAGTAAAAGGCAAAAGACTCTTTATGTAATTAGCAAGGGCATTCCCATCCTTAAGGAAATAGAATATGGTCAGACACATTATGACAAAGTTTACAACTACTATAACAGCATTCTTAAAGAGATTAGAAATATTCTGGGCTATATACTTCCCTATACCCTTTAATGTTCTAACAACACCTTCCCTGAAGTCAAAATCTTCAAACATCTTAAAGGATTTTATTCTTTCAAATATATTTTCTATCCTTGGATGTTTCTGGATTTCTGTAATCGTCTCAAAGCCTTTTTTCTCTATTGTAATGTATAAGTCTGTTATCTCCTTCACCAGAGAGCCCACTATATATGTGAATGGTCCTACTATAAGGATTAGGATGATTATAAGAGTCAGCAATGAGGACGCCCATGAACGTTTCAAGATTTTAAAGAGAATCTTATATACTGGATAAAATGTGATGCTCAGGACCATCGCCCACGCAATGGTGGTAAGAAAGGGGCTCAACATCTTATAGAGCAGGTAAAAAAGGATAAAGATTATTACTAAGGAGATCGTTGTATATATCCTTTCAGTCAACATCTGAGACCTCTCATTAAATCGATTCAAGTTTAATCAAGTATTCTTCCAGGTAAGATACCTGTTACCTTTCCATCAAAAATTACAGGCCTTCCATTTATAAATACATAATGTATACCTTCTGGTTTATTGAACGGCATCTCATAGTCAGCAGTATCTTTTATCCTGTCAGGGTCAAAAATAGTTATATCCGCAAAAAAC
>Ga0180896_1243_pt1 | contig 12826 bp, 11 predicted proteins | sample Deesub1362A_J573_FD_124283 | JGI IMG/M metagenome (GOLD analysis project Ga0180896, IMG submission 124283) | Nitrospirae bacterium JdFR-84
CTACATTCCATAAATTACCCTCCTGATTTAAACCTGTTTTATATATATTTCCTCTGCAATCTTGTCATCAATAGCCAGTGTTGTCTCCTCTATCTCAAGCACAAATGATGGTCTCTTCTTCTTCAGCCTTATAATACTACCAGGAACAATACCCATAGATGCAAGTCGCTCGATTCTTGAATGTTCTGAAGGCACTATGAAGACAATTCTTCCCTTGGAACCCACCTCCAGTTCCTTTAGCTGCATTACAAGGGGCTTATATTCTGACCTGTACTTCGAGCAGCAGTCCCCCCTTGGTATGGGCTTTCCATGCGGACAGGTTGGCGGATGTCCTAAAAAGGAACAGACGCTATCGGTAACAGATGGCGAAAGAATATGCTCTATCTCACAGGCGGTATCTTCACTCTCTTTGGTGCCAACCTCAAAGACATCATGGAAGAGCCTCTCAGCAAGGCGATGCCTTCTGATAAGGTCCCTTGCCCGATCTTCGCCCTTTTTATCTAACTCCACTGTGTCATCTGAGATGGTGACAAGACCTGATTTTTCCATCTTCCTCATTGCACCATGTGCATCCTTATCATTTACAGCCTTGATCACCTTTGAATAACTCTTTGAACCCCTCTCCCTCAACTTCCATAGATGCTCCAGTATCTCATCTATCAATTTAGTGCTCTTATTCACCGTCACCCCCATATACCATCAATCCTTGTCATACAATTGAAACATTGACCATCCTTTATCCTGTTCTGCCCAATCTGAAAGCCAAAACGCTCGATGAGTATTTCTCCACAGTTTGGACAGAAGGTATTTTCCCTTCCTGCTCCTGGCACATTACCCTCATAAACATACTTAAGCCCTTTTCTGAGACCAAGTTCCCTCGCCTTCCTCAGGGTTTCAATGGGTGTCCTTGATCGGTCAAGCATTTTATAAGTTGGATAAAACTGTGTGACATGCCATGGTATAGAAGATTCTACAGACTTAATAAAATCAACGATATCTTCTAAAATCTCCTCTGAATCATTGTAGGAAGGGATTATAAGGGTTGTGACCTCAACCCATACCCCCAACGATTTCATAAGTTTTATGGTATCCATAACAGGTTGTAACCTTGCACCACAGACCTTCCTGTAAAACTCATCATTTCCTTTTAAGTCTATATTATTTCCATCGAGAAAGGGTGCGATTGTCTCTGTCGCCTCAGGGCTCGTATATCCATTACTGACAAACACATTCTTTATTCCCCTCTCGTGGGCAAGGCGGGCACAGTCATAAACAAATTCAAAAAATATCGTCGGTTCGGTATATGTATAGGAAATGCTCTTACAACCTGTCCTTTCCGCTGCATCCACAATCTGCTCGGGAGTAAACTCCTCCCCTATAATATCATTGCCCCTTTTTGGATATTGTGATATGTCATAATTCTGGCAATGGAGACATTTGAGGTTACAACCAACGGTAGCAATCGAGAATGATCTTGATGAAGGATAAAAGTGGAATAGCGGCTTCTTCTCTATAGGATCAATGTTTGTTGAAATAATCTTTCCATACACGAGGCTATAGAGTTTACCCCCCCTGTTTTCCCTTACACCACATATCCCACGCCTTCCATCCGAGATCTTACAGTGGTGCATACAGAGAAAACATCTCACCTTATTCTTTTCAATCTTTTCATAAAACATCGCTTCTTTCATACTGTCATTATATCAAATTAGGCTCAGATAATCATATATACTATAGATTTATAAATAAATGTTCATTTTTTGTCAACAATAGTATCTTTATTAGCAACAAAAAATGCAGATCAATCATTAGACAGTATGATGTTTTCATAAATTGTTTACAAAAAGTATTTTTTTGTTTCTTTTTTGTATTTTTTTCTTGACAAATTAAAAATTTTGTTATATAAAATTAATTAGATTATGTTAGAGAAACTTTTTACATCTGGGATCAGGGCAGATATTATGTCATTACTCTTCAACAGTCCTGAAGAGAAATTTTATGTTAGAGAGATTGCCAGACTTATAAATAAAAATCCTGCCGGTGTAAAGAGGGAGCTTGATAAACTTGAAAGGATGGGGCTTGTTATAAGTGAAAAAGAAGGGAACCTCAAGTACTTTAAGGTTAATAAAGACTCTTCCCTCTTTCCAGAACTTAAGGGCCTCATTGCAAAGTCATTAGGTCTTCCAGGAGCCCTTAAATCCGTCTTAAAGGCCTTAGATGCCAAAACTGCCTTTATCTATGGACCTTATATAAATAATACAAATCTCCCTGTTCTTGACCTTTTCGTTGTATGCAATTCAAATCATATTGAGAAGACCTTGGCCGAAGTAGAAAAGAGATTCGGCAGGAAGATTCGTTATACAATAATGAGTGTTTCTGATTATAGGGAGAAGAAGAGAAGACAGGACCGTCAGCTTAAGAGGCTACTGGGTGCGAGGAAGATTTTGCTCCTGGGAAGGTTATAGTATTTACTCCCATTTCTTGGGAGTGGAAAGGGGGTGAAAGATAATGGCCGCCAAGAAAAAAGCCGCTGCAACAAAGAAGAAGGCCACTAAGAAGAAGGCCACCACAAAGAAGAAGGCCGCTACAAAGAAGAAGACCACTAAGAAAAAGAAGAAATAGGGACCAGAATGTTCTTCAAGCAGGCTGTCTTGCCTCCCTATATAGGTAAGACAGCCTTTTTTTGACCTAAGGGAGATTTTTTAATCTGGTGTTAAACGGTAAGACCCAGGGCAGGAGACTCTGTGCCTGTCTTGGAAACAATCTTCCAGGAATTATTAGAGAGCAGGATCTTCTTTAGGAGTTTTATATTCAGGGTATGACCAGAACGATTTGCTATTATATGTCCATGAATAGGCAACCCCAATAACGAAATGTCACCAAGGGTGTCAAGGATTTTGTGACGCACAAACTCATCTTTGAACCTAAGTTTGCCCTTGTTTATAATCTCTTTCTCACTGAGTACTATTGCGTTCTCAAGTGAACCGCCCTTGACCAACCCTCGTGATCTCATCACCTCAATATCTTTTAGAAATCCAAAAGTCCTTGCTGGTGCTAATTCATTAATGAAATTCTTTTCGGTTATATCAATTCCCAATCTCTGTTCCCCAAATAGTGGATGACTGTAATGTATCCGCTGTGTAACCCTGATCCCTTCATAAGGGGTGATAGCTATCTGACTCTGCCCCTCCATAATCACTATAGGTTCCAGTATCCTAAGGCACGAAAGTCCTTTTGCCTGCCTTGCTACACCACACTCCATTATCTTCGAGACAAATGGCATGGCACTGCCATCCATTATCGGAACCTCAGGGCCATCAAGCTCAACATATACATTATCTATCTGAAGGGCCATAAATACAGAGAGGAGATGTTCAACGGTCCCTACCCTTACACCATTTGATGCTAAGGTGGTAGCAAAGGTTGTATCAGCAACAGAGGCTACTGAGGCCTTAATCTCGGCGTCTGATTTGTCTGTCCTTATAAAAACTATACCTGTGTCTCTCGGTGCAGGCCTGAGTCTCATGTTTATCTCACGCCCTGTATGAAGGCCTGTACCTTTCAGATGGATCTCCTTTTTTAGGGTATTTTGAAGACGCATAAGCATTTATGCTAATAGCAAATTATATACCAGAATTTTTTTCTTTAAAAACAAGGGCCGAAATTTTAAACTGTATCATAAATACATCTATTGTGTATCCATTGCACACAGTTTAGTTAACCTCTCCTCCCACTACCATCTCAGGGATTCTTACAGTTGGCATCGCATCTGAGACAGGCACACCCTGCGTGTCTTTGCCGCAGGTGCCTATTGAAAAACCAAAATCATCTCCCACCATATCGATCGATTTCAGCACATCAGGCCCATTCCCGATAAGCGTGGCTCCCCTAACAGGCTCCCCTATCATCCCATTTTTAATCAAATATCCCTCTGAGACCTCGAAAACAAATTCCCCTGTCACTGTATTGACCTGTCCCCCTCCCATTTTCTTGACAAAAAATCCCTTATCAACTGACTTGATTATATCTTCAGGCCTCTCACTGCCAGGGGCAATAAACGTATTTGTCATCCTCGGGATAGGCCTGTGTCTGTAGGATTCCCTTCTTCCATTGCCAGTAGAATGGAGTCCTTCTTTCATAGCTGTCAGTCTGTCATACATATATCCCTTAAGAATACCTTCCTTAACCAGTATAGTTCTCTGTGAATCCACCCCTTCATCATCAAAGCTAAAGGACCCTCTCTTATTAGGTAAGGTTGAGTCGTCAATAATTGTGATTAACGAAGATGCAATTTTTTGACCTACCTTACCGGCATAAACAGATAACCCCTGTTGTACAAGGTCAGCCTCTAAACCGTGTCCTATGGCCTCATGGATCATTGTACCTCCTGCCTCTGCTGAGATCACAACAGGCATTCTCCCCCCAGGTGCTTTACTTGCACTTAACATCCTCAGTGCCCTGTGAGCTACTTTGAGGGCCACTTCTTCAAGTGGGCTGTTATCAAAAAGCTCAAAACCTATAAGACCACCAACAGGTTCATATCCTGTCTGTATGACATTACCCTCCGATGCAACGACCTGGACGAGGGCGAGTGTATAGATACGATTGTCTTCAGTCACTCTGCCCTCAGAGGTTGCAATGCAGGTATCCTGCATGGTTTCCCTATAAAATATAGAAGATTGTTTGATCTTTGAACTGACAGACCTTGCGATCTTATTAGCATTATTAATGAGTTGGATTTTCTTCTTTATTTCGATATCAGAGGGGCTGTATTTTATATTAAAAGTTACAGTTGGGCTTGCCTTCATCAGACTGATGTTTATCTCCTCTACATCTCCATTATTAACTGCCTTACTAACAGACTCTGCAATATCAAGGAGGGAATCTTCTGAAAAGTCATTACTATATGCATAGGCAGTCTTGTCACCAAAGATGACCCTCACACCAACCCCTGCATCAGTACCTGTGCTAATCCTCTCGATCTTGTCATCCTCAAGCTGAATAGACAGACTACCTGTGCGCTCCACAAAGACATCCGCATAATCGCCACCCTTCGAGAGTGCCTTTCTAATCATCCTTAAGAGAAATTCATTAGCTATGAGACTCATCCTCTTTTCGAGACCTTAAGACTTAGAAATAATTTTTTAAACAGAGTAAACTATTATGATAAGGTTATTTTAAGGATAAAACTCGAAAAGTAGTTTTATTATACTACATATGAGAAGGGGAATGTCATATGAGCAGAATTGGAATTATCGGTGGAAGCGGTCTTTATAGTATTGAGGGGCTTATTCTGAAAAAGAAAAAAAATGTTACTACACCATTCGGGAGGCCTTCTGACCAGTATATCATCGCTGAATTAGGCAATAGAGAGATTGTCTTTCTACCACGGCATGGAGGTAAGCATGGCATACCCCCTCATATGATCAATTACAGGGCGAATATATGGGGATTCAAGAAACTTGGTGTTAAGAGAATCATCTCGGTCAGTGCAGTTGGTGGCATAAAGAAAGGTCTTAAGCCTGGAGATATAGTTATACTAAAGCAGATTATTGACATGACCAAAAGCAGGAGGTCTACTTTTTATGATGGTAAAGAAGGTGTGGTACATATTGATTTCACAGAACCATACTGTCCCGAGATACGTCATACCATATTGAATGCAGGCAGGAGATCGAAGATTAAAGTAAAGGACGGAGGCACATACGTTGCAGTGGAGGGGCCTCGACTTGAAACGGCATCAGAGATAAAGAGTTTTGCCGTATTGGGTGGTGATGTTGTGGGTATGACAGGGATGCCGGAGGCATCGCTTGCGAGAGAACTTGAGATATGCTTTTCGGGGATATCGGTTGTCGCCAACTATGCTGCTGGCATAAGTAAGAAGAAGCTTACAACAACTGAGGTGATGAAAGTAATGGGTGCTTCAACAGAGAAACTGAGAAGACTCCTTAAAGAGGTGGTTAGGATGATCCCAGATAAAAGGACATGTCCCTGCAGAGAGACCTTAAAGGATGCAAAGATATAATCATTCATTGACAGGGAAAAGGCAATTTTATAATCTAAGGTATGACTGAACTTACATCGAGAAAGCTCCGAATTTTTAATTATCTTCTTATTATTATGATATTCATTACAACCCTCCTCTTTGTAAGAAATGTTATCAGTCTCCTCTTTGTCAATAAAAGTCCAAGTGCTATAAACAAAAAAGGGGATGACATAACCAGGAAAAAATCTTTTAAAAAGACGGATATTATGTTGTATTCAATCATTCTTGAGAGAAATCCCTTTGGGGCGCCAATGAAGTTTTTCCCTTTAATTGTTAAACAGGATATCGAGACAGGTGATAGCAGATCAGTCTCCGATCTCATCTTAGTGGGAACAGCAGTTGGACCAGAAGAGATGAGTTACGCGGTGTTTGAGAGCAAATCAAAGGGTACACCAGGACAAGAGGTTTTTACATTAGGTGATAAGGTTTTTGATTATGGCGTTCTGACAGTAGTAGAGCCAGGATATGTCCGGATAAAACAGGGCAATGATATAATCACTATTGCAATGGTAGATATAGATACTCTCACTAAGAGACCTCGATTAAAGAATGGCAGAGTGCATCAAAACTCATTTGTGAAAAAGATCGGTGAAAGATATTATCTGCTTAATAGAGAGAAGGTTCAAGAGGCCCTCGAGAATCCTCAGCAGATATTAACTGATGCAAGGCTTCTCCCGAACTTCCGGAATGGTAAACAGGTAGGTTTCAAGGTATATGAAGTAAGGCCTGGTGGACTCTATGAGAGTCTCGGCTTAAAAAATGGGGATATACTTTTAAGGATAAATGGCCTTGATATATCATCACCTGAAGTTGCTATACAGGCAATGTCTGCGTTAAGAGGGATGAACAGGATTAACCTTGATATAATGAGAAATGGGGCAAAGCTTTCTTTGAATTATCAGATAAGGTAGGAGGGGAGGGATAAATGATAAAATTCTTATTTAATAAATTTATACTACTTTGTATTTTTTCTTTGTTCGTTATAAATGCTTCTATTGCTGAAGGTAAAAATCCTGAACAGATATCGGCAAAGGAGGATTCAGGAATCACCTTCAATTTTGTCGATGTCGAGATACCTGCATTAATCAAGTTTATCAGTGAAGTGACAGGTTATAACTTTATATTTGATGAGAGGATAAAGGGAAAGGTTACAATTATTGCACCCACGAAGCTCTCAGTCGATGAGTCATTTAGCCTTTTTACATCGGTTCTGGGACTTAAGGGTTTTACCATAATCCCCTCCGCAAAGAAGTCATATAAAATTATCCCTTCGTCCCTTGCAAGGCAGGCAGGAGGTATCCCCACGGATAGGAAAGCACCTGTAAATGAGAGTTATATAACAAAGCTCATACCTGTAGAACATATAGATGCCGAGGAGGCTGCAAGATTCCTCAGACCGGTTGTCTCAAATGACGGTCACATCTCCTCATTTGGGCCACGAAATCTCCTTCTTGTAGTTGATTCAGCAGTAAATATTGAAAAGGTTATAACAATTCTCCAGAAGATAGATAAGCCCCCTACACATGGTGAACCACCGAAGATACACGTCTATTTTCTTGAAAATGCTGATGCGGAAGATCTGGCAAAGGTACTTGAAGGTATATTAAGGACACCTATCCGCACAACAGCTCCTAAACCTTCAACTGCAAGGCAGAGACGGATCAAAAAACAACAACAGCCTGCACAGATAAGTATAACGCCTGACAAGGCGACCAATTCACTCATAATAGTTGCTCCTCCATCTGAGTATGAGGATATCATTCAGGTTATAAAGGCACTGGACAGAAGGAGAAAACAGGTCTTTGTTGAGGCCATGATTATGGAGGTTTCGATAGAAAGATTGAAAGAAGTCGGTGCGAAATGGAGGGCTATGGTAAGACACAGGGGAGACCCTGTAGTTATAGGGGGTGTTGGTGCAATAAGCACAAGTGCCGTTGAGTCTATCATTACAGGACTTACGGGCTTTTCAGTGGGTGGCATGGGAAATTTCACAACAATACCGGTATCGATAATAGGCTCGGATGGGACCATCACAACGACAAACCTGACCGCTCCTGGATTTGCTGCCCTCTTCAGCCTGAGTGAGTTTAAGGACGCCATTAATGTCTTATCAACACCTCAGATACTGACATCTGATAACGAGGAGGCAGAGATAGTTGTTGGTGAGAATGTACCCCTTATATCAAAGAGGGAACGCGACGTAACAACAACCAACACGGTCTTGACTTCTATAGAGAGAAAGGATGTTGGAATAAAGCTCAGGATAACCCCTCAGATAACCGAGGGTGATTATGTTAAGCTGGATTTATATCAAGAGATATCTGCTGTCAAGGAGGCACCTGAAAGTGTTCTTACGACAATAGGACCTACTACAACAAAACGCTCAACAAAAACCTCTGTGGTGGTCAAAGACGGTCAGACCGTTGTGATCGGTGGCTTGTTACAGGAAAGAGAGGAGGAGATTACAGAAAAGACCCCTATCCNGGGGGNCCTGCCGATATTCAGCTGGTTTTTTAAATACAAGACAACCTCAAAGACAAAGACCAACCTTCTTGTATTTTTAACGCCTCATATCGTAAAAGAGTCAGCAAAACTATCCGAGATGACGGAGCAAAAATACAAGACCTTCGCAATTGAGGAGAAACACTATGCCAGAGGAGAACTCTTGGTAAGGTTTAGAGAGGGCGTTTCATATGAAGAGGCAAAAGAGATAATATCTCAAGAGGATGCATCAATAATAAGATACTTTGAGAAAAACAACCTCTATCACATAAAACTCAGACCTGAACAAGAAGTGGAGGACGCCATTAAAGAATTCACTACTATCCCTGAAGTTGAGTACGCAGAACCAAATTATAAGGTAAAGATTCAGAGAGAGTAATATGGAAAGGATCGAAGAGATAAGAGAGGATGACATAGAGGTATCAATCCTTAAGGACCTGCCACTGTCTTTTGTTAAGGGCAATGTCCTTTTGCCATTGCGTATCCAGAATGGCGAACTTATAGCTGCTGTCTCTGATAATCATGGAATCTTTGCCCTTATGGACCTTTCAAGAAGCATGAATCTAAAACCTCATCCTGTCTATACCGATAGAGAAACTATAATAAATGCAATAAACCGTATCTATAGTCAGGCAACCAGAATGGATGAGATCATGGGAGATATAAAGGGTGAAGACCTCTCAATGATAGCAACAGAATTTGAATCACCAAGGGACCTGCTTGAACTTACTGAAGAAGCCCCAATCATAAGGTTAATGAATGCCTTGTTGATGGAGGCGGTTAAAGAAAGAGCAAGCGATATCCATATAGAGCCATACGAGAGGGGTCTTGAGGTAAGACTCAGGGTAGATGGCATCCTGCGAAAGATACTCAACCCTCCAAAGATCATTCAGGATGCACTCATATCGAGGATAAAGATCATTGCAGGCCTGGACATAGCAGAGAAACGACTTCCACAGGATGGACGGATAAGATTACTCGTAGGCGGTAAAGATGTCGATATAAGGGTCTCGATAATCCCGACATCTCAGGGAGAAAGGGCCGTGCTCAGACTCCTTGACAGGCAGACCGGGGTAATGAGTCTTGGAATGCTTGGATTTACAGACTCCCTATTGAGACTCTTTACGGATGCCCTCTCAAGACAGAGTGGTATAATACTCGTTACAGGCCCTACAGGCTCAGGAAAAACCACAACCCTCTATGCATCGCTGCTTAAACTTAATTCTGAAGAAAGAAACATAATCACTGTGGAAGACCCTGTTGAATATCAGCTGAGTGGTATTGGGCAGATGCAGGTAAATCCTAAGATTGGACTTACCTTTGCCTCAGGATTGAGGGCCATACTTAGGCAGGACCCTGATATAATAATGGTTGGAGAGATAAGGGACAGAGAGACGGCAGAGATCGCTATTCATGCTTCACTGACAGGACATTTAGTATTAAGCACCCTCCACACCAATGATGCACCAGGTGCTATTACAAGACTCATAGACATGGGCATGGAGCCATTCCTCATAGCGTCATCACTTATATGTGTACTCGCTCAGAGGCTGGTAAGAGTTATATGTCCACATTGTAAAGAACCATATACCCCTTCAGAGCAGGAAATAGCCTATCTTGGCTCCGTACGACCTTTATCATTGCGGCTATATCGGGGCAAGGGTTGTAAGAGGTGTTTTGGAAAGGGATATCTTGGCAGAACGGGCATCTATGAATTTTTGAGAATCACACCGGAGATAAGAACAATGATTGTGGAAAAAAGGGATGCCCAGAACATAAAGGCTCTGGCAGTAGATTTAGGTTTCAGGACATTACAGGGTGATGCCATAGAGAAGGTCACGAGAGGTATCACCACCCTCGAAGAGGCCCTGAGGGTAACTCAAAATGAAGGTAATAAAATAGAAGTCTAAAATCTTTTGTTAAATGTGTAGGTCTAACCCACATGCCTGTATTTAGATATCAGGGATACAACGAGGTTGGCTCTGAGATATCAGGTGCGATTGATGCAGAAAACCTCAGGGATGCTGCAATAAAGATTAAAGAAAAGGGGATATTCCCCAGACAAATCGTTGAAGAGTCACTACATAAAAAGAGGTTTTTATCGAAAAGAGCCTCAACCCTCCTTCTTGCGGATATAACAAGGAAACTCTCAACACTCCTTTCATCAGGGGTTTCCCTTATTGATGCACTTGATGCCATCTCTTCAGAACAGAGGGGCATCTGGAAAAATATACTTGTTGATGTTAAGGAGAGGATAGCAGCAGGCTCAAGTCTCTCAAAGGCGATGCAATCACATCCCATGATATTCCCCGATTTTTATACAGGTATGGTCTCGGCAGGTGAAAGTAGTGGAGAACTGAGCAATGTCCTTCAAAAGCTTGCTGATTTTCTCGAGACACAGTTGAGCATAAGGGGTAAGATTCGAACGGCCCTTGTTTACCCCATTTTCATGGGGTTTGTGAGTATACTTGTCCTGACCTTTCTTTTCATCTTTGTTGTACCCAAGATAACAAAGATATTTGAGGATACCTCTGCTACTTTACCAACCATTACCATGATCCTGATCTGGATAAGTGCGGCCTTCAAGAAACTCTGGTGGCTTATGATCCTGCTTGTAATATCTCTATTGGGATTATATAGATGGGTTAAAAAGGCAAAAAAGGAATGGATAGACTTTTTATTGTTGAAGGAACCCTCGGGAATCATGATGACTCTCTACATGCTACGATTCACGATCACGATGTCCTTCCTCCTTTACGGCGGTCTTCCCATACTGAATGTGATGAGACTCACGTCAAGGTCTATAGGCAATCTTCTGCTTGAGAAAAAGGTTATGTCAGCTTATGAGCTTGTCTCTCAGGGGGCGAGGGTATCAAACAGCCTGGAGGGATTCCCTCCAACACTACTACACATAATCTCAACAGGTGAAAGAACTGGAAGGCTTCCTGAGGTCCTAAAAAGGGCCGCAGAGTCCTATGAAAAGGAATTTGATAGGAAACTCCAACGGGCAATCAGTCTTTTAGAGCCAATCCTCATTCTTATCATGGGATTAATAGTTGGATTTATCGTGCTTGCTGTACTGCTACCGATATTTGAACTCAATCAATTAATAAGGTAGAAAGAGATCATTCCCACTGTAAAGTCAGGGAATCGTCTTTGTTCAATCTTACTTTTGTCCCGAACCTTCTGCTCTCTTTGTTTAAAATATTCTTTAAAAATAGTGTATCCTTCTCTGTTGCCCTGGTGACCCTGAAACGTTTGATCTGTGTTGGTATCATTCTTAGATGAAGAAGTTTACCCGTGGATGACTCAACAGTTGCAAAATACATCAGCCCCAGGTCATTCCTGAATTCCTCATAGCCACTTATCCCTTCATAGTCGTTGAGAAAATCACCACAGCCATAGATAATAAGTTTTTCCTTATAGACCTCAATCCCCTTTATGTGATGGGATGAATGTCCATGAATTACATCAACACCTGCAATATCGATGAGTCCATGGGCAAACTCTACCTGTTCATCAGAAATATGATAACCCCAGTTACCTCCCCAGTGAATGGATACAATCACTATATCTCCCTTCTGTTTTAATCCTGTAACCCTCATCTTAATATCCATTACCGTGTCATTGGAGAGATTCGTTAAAATGTTTATCCCTGCCCTACCCTCACCTGCAGCCCAGCTTAAGGGAATTCCACTTGTAATTGACCCATAGGAAAAGATAATCACTCTTCCCTTCCCGCTAACTCTTATCACTACCGGTGCCTCTGCTTCCTTGATATCAAGGCCTGCACCCGAGGTCTTTATATTCACCCTTCTTAATGTATCCAGGCTCTCCTTAAGGCCAAGATATCCCCAATCAAGGATATGATTATTGGCAAGCGAGACATAATCTATCTCTGCGATGGTTAAGGCAGAAATATTCTCCGGATTCATTCTATAATGGATATCCTTGCCCTTCCAGTAATCGTCACTCTTTGTTATGCTCGTCTCCAGATTGATAATTCTTAAATCAGGCTTTATCCTTTTTAACTCATTTAGTGCATCTCCCCAGATATAAGGAAAATCAACAGGTTTATTAATCAGGCCGTTGACCCTTTCGGCAAGCCTCACATAATCTCTGGCATCTCTTATATATGGTTCATGGATGGCTGGGTCGCTTGGATGAGGCAGTATCTGGTCAATGCCCCTTCCTATCATAACATCACCTGCCATAAAAATGGTGATTGGTTTAGCAAGCACCATATCCATTAATAAGAAGGCAAGAAAAGCTCCAGTG
>Ga0180896_1338_pt1 | contig 12468 bp, 10 predicted proteins | sample Deesub1362A_J573_FD_124283 | JGI IMG/M metagenome (GOLD analysis project Ga0180896, IMG submission 124283) | Nitrospirae bacterium JdFR-84
TCTTGGCAGCATATTTTTATTAATTAAAAGTACTAATCCCTCAATAACTTTATTGAAAAGACTGAGGGTTGATTATCATGATGTCAAGACTGATGGTTTAAAGAGGATAATCGAGAAATCGGGTCGATATGAACTCGGCCTTCAGGCATACAGGCTGACAAAGATGTCACCTCTTTCTGGGTGGGGACCCGGAGGATTTTACCGTAATCTTCATAATATACGTTTCAGGAATGGAAGGATGATTTACTTCAGATTTGATAATGCAAACAATCATTATCTTCAGATGACATCAGAATTAGGCATTATAGGAGGCGGATTGAATCTTTTCCTTCATATACTACCCTTATGGATGGTCTTTCGTATCAGAAAGCAGATTCATAATCGTGATGAAAGATTGGCGGTAGGTATCGTCTTTAGTACTGTTGTTATAATGATGTTCCTTTATCTAACAGGTCCTCATACCATGGCAAGGAGTGTGGTGTGGATTCTTGTGGTGATGCTGTCATTCCTCTTTATAACCGCATTGAGATATGAATATTCATTTAAACCAGTAAATGCAAGATTTATAAGTGTTTTTGCCATCTTGACCGTTCTCTTTACATGGGGTACTTACAACAATGCCTTCGGTAAGGAAGGATACAGGGCAAGACAAAATGCAGAGTGGTGGTTATATAAATATGAAAAGAACTGTTATGACTATGAGAAATGGCCGAAGGGACTGGTAAGGTGGTGCAAGGATAATGCGGAATTGCAGATACCTGTCAAACGTGGCAGCTTATTCCCGGAGGAGGTCATCATATCACTTAGTGTAAGAAATCCTGATATCAAGACCGAACCGGTGGAGGTAAGATATGGGGGTAAATCAGGCCCTGATAACAGAATAGTCATAAGAGATTATTCATGGAAGACCATCAAAATTCCCGTGACAGAAGAGCACATGTTTGAACATAGAGGACCAGACAATGTCCTGAGAAGATACGTTGTCTTATCGCTTGATGTCTCTCGCACATGGATCCCAAAGGAGTGGGATGTTAATGAGGATACGAGAGAATTGGGCGTTGCTGTGATGGTTCCATTCTTATTGAAATAGTTAATCATTTAATACCTCCTTAAAGATCTCAAGATATTTTCTTGCTGATTCCTTCCAGCTAAAGAGTCTCACCCTTTCGAGGCCCTTCTTTATCAGATGCTGACGAAGATCTTTATCTGTTAAGACTCTCTGTATCCCTTCAGCAATGCTCTCAACACTGTATGGATTTACATAGTAAGCTGCATCTCCACAGACTTCCGGGAGACTTGCAACATTCGAGACAATTACAGGGCACCCACAGGCCATGGCCTCAAGTGGTGGGAGCCCGAAGCCTTCATAAAGAGAGGGAAAGACAAAGATATCTGCTCCTGAATAATAAATAGAGAGGTCTTTATCAAACTTGTATTCTACAAGCTCTGCATCTGGAGATAATTTTAGTCCTTCATCTGAAAAGGCTTTTGCATTCATGCCAATGATAATGAGTTTCCTGTTTTTCTTGATCTCAGGAGACAGGGAGTTCCATGCCTTAATCAACCGTGACACGTTCTTACGAGGGTCTCTTGAGCCAACGGTAAGAACATAAGGGGAGCTTAGGGGCCTCTGATTGGTGGGTTTAAATGCCTGGCTGACACTTTCTTTTATGACAGATATCTTTTCCTCTTTGGCAATACCATATCTTATCAATTCTTTTTTTGAGAATTCGCTTACAGTGACGACATGCCTTGCTTTGTAGCCAAGAAGTGGAAGAAATAGTCTGTAGTAAATCCTGAACCTGAAGGAGAACCATGATGGACCTGCAAAGACCGAGGCATCGTGTATTGTTATTATATGATTCTTAACAAACAACGGGCCTATATTGCACGGACTCCAGAGAAGGTCTGCCTTTATTTTCCTCATTATAAGTGGTAATTTCATTTGTTGCCACAAAAAAGTAGGCAGAAAGGTATTGTCTTTAATTATTTCTAAATCAAAAAACTTAGTATCCTTGCAATTGGGAGCAGCAATTACAAACTTAAATCTTGGGTATTTTAATCTTATCAATTCGTTAATAATTTCATAGGCATACCGTTGAACTCCGGTAACAGGCTGTGTTAGGAATCGACCGTTAATTAAAATGAGTTTTTGACCTTGTTGCAATGCAACCTTTTTAGAGAACAGCTCGCTTATTTATAGTTAATCTCAGCACCCTTATAATTCTGAGATTTTGTCATATATGAAATATAGAACTTCGGAATTTTTACTCCATATTTTTTTGCACCTTTTAAAAAGTTCTCCCAAAATTCTGGAATTTGTTCCCAGTTCCTTTCGTTTAAGAATAACTCCATATATTTCTCTGGATGTTTTTTGAGTAAAAGGGCATCTTTTTCAAAGAAACGTGCTCGTTCAGATATTGACTCACGGATATTATCCCTTTTATGAGGAGGATGATAAACCACTACATCATGTGCAAACGGTATCTTCCCATGCTGTAGCGCACGCCATGCCAGATCGGTATCTTCTCTGAAATGTGGATTGTCGAAGCGTTCATCAAAGCCACTAATGGCATTGAAGACATCGGATCTAATAAATAAATTAGCACTCATAAATCCCAATCCTTCAAAACCCTCGTTGGTAACAGATCGATAGTCAGTATCATCATATCTGTCCGATTTAATCAGTCCCTCAAGGCCGATAATATCAAATTTATTAAAATACCTCCTTGCATTTTTTAGCCAATCTGCCATTGGTTCGCAGTCGTCATCTGTAAAGGCGATTATCTCTCCTCTTGCAAAAAAAGCACCTAAGTTTCTTGCCTTTACCGCTCCTATTACATTTGTGTGAATATAGAGATGATCCAAACAGTAATTTTTATCTTTACTTGACCACTGCTTCTCACTTTGATCAACAATAATTACTTCAAAATCTTTCCAACTCTGTGCTGAAAGAAATTTCATGAGTTTTAACAGGTGGTCATGTCTTTCAAAGGTTGGAATGACCACACTGAAGAAAGGTTTTTTTGATCCCTTATTATTACACCATCTATGAAGAAGGATACCCAGATTTGAAGAAATACGTTCCCATGCGTATTTATCTTCTACAAGGCTTCGAGCAGCATTTGATAGATTTTTTCTTAACTCGTATTCCTTTATAATTCTTTGAATTTCTGAAGCAAAATTCTTTTTATTAGAGATTACAAAAGCTGAGTTAACACCTTCTTCAATTCCCCTTGCCCCAATGGATGTTGATATAATAGGAAGTCCAGCTGCCATATAATCAAACATTTTGATATTTGTACCAGAACCAGAAAACATTGGATTGATTGCTAAATCAGCTGCTATAAGGTATTGTAATTTTTGTTCTTCACTGAGAAAACCTGTAACCACAACATTAGAAATATTGCCTTTCTTAAGAAGTTTGGGGGTTATTTCTTCCCCGACACTGCCACATATAGCAAACGTTATTTCTGGAAACTCTGGTGCTAACGAGTTTAGAATAAAATTTGCAGCTTCTATATTTGGTTGATATGAACTTCCAACAAAGATGACAAGCATTTTAGAATTGAGTCCTAAATTTTTCTTTATTTTCTTTTTTGTTTCTTCATCAGCTGGTTTTATTTGTTTTGAAAATACACCATTTGGAACAACCCTTATCTTTCTGAATGGAACACAGTAGAATCTATTAAATAATTCTCTATCTTCATGCGAACATGCCAAGATAAGGTCAGCAATGTGACAAAGTTCATATTCAACTTTTACTGCTTCTTTTACAATTTCACTTCCAAAACCGCCATCGTCTAATAAGTCAGCGCGTAAAATTCCCTCAACATTATGTGCATCATAGACGATAAGTTGATGCTTGCTTATACTTTCTTTCACAATTGGATAAATCCATGGATGGGAAAATATGACGATGTCAGCTTTTAATACCTCCTTTTTTGCCCAGTTACTAAATTCTGGTGAGAGATAGGCAAGCTGATGAAAGGATGTATCAATAATCGTTTTGCCATCAACTTTGTCTTGCCACTCTTTACATTTTGAAAAATGTTCATCACTTAGGGGGATATTTATTTCCTCAAGAGTCTCACTCAATCGATGATGACGAAACTTTTCACCAGGCCAGTCATATGTCCCTATATAAGTGGTTGGAAGGTTTCTCCCCAGCCCATGATAAAGTCCCAAGAGGCGAATTCTCCCTCCGCCTGTAGGGGGATAGATGGGTTGCATGTCAAGGACAAGAACCTTATAGGTGCTGGAATCATTCATACATTTTATCTAATGCCAATGCTGAGAGTAGTTTTTCGGTAACCTGTCTCCATGTAATATGCTTGATTGATTCTGCACCATGTAAACCCATTCTTCTTGCTATCTGGGGATTATCATAAAGATATTCAAATTTAGATGCTATCACCTCTGGATCCGGGGGACAGATAAACCCACTCTCGCCATCACGCACTAAATAGGTTGGTTCTCCTGAATCATTACATGTTATTACTGGCTTACAACTACGAAAAGCCTCGAGTGTTACCAAGCCGAAGTCTTCACGTATTGGAACAAATGGCACAACCAGGGCATTCGAGTAAAGATTAACAAGCTCTTTATCAGAGACATGACCATGGAATATAATTCTATCATCCTTCCTTGCAAGTTCACGGAATCGAGCCTCATCCTCACCTGTTCCAGCAATTCTAAGCTTTAGGGGTCTTTTTACATGATGCATAGCCTTAATTATAAGGTCAACCCTTTTCCACCGATGAAGTCGTCCAGGCATAAAGACATATTCATATGACTTATTCCTGAAGGCATCAAAACTCAGTGATTGATAAAGCACTTCCGAATCTATATGGATGTACTCTAACAAGCGTTTTTTAACTTCATTGCCAATCACAAAGACTTTCTTTGTCCTTGGATAACTTAAAGCTGCTGAGTCTAACATATGGATAAATTCCCGTTGCTTTAGTAATTCCTTTGTTGGATGGGGAAATTCATATTCGAACATATCATAAAATACTCTCATAGTGTGTTGAAGGTAACAAACATGATTTGGATGCCTTATAAGGTAGGCAGGGGCCTTTGTTGAAATTACTCCATCATAGATAAAGAGATCCAAATCATAAAATCTTAGATATGTTTCTTGAATTGCCTCAAAGTTTGATTCATCACTTGCAACATTTATAATATCTGTTTTTACTCCTGACGAATTAAGTGCAGAAGCGAGACCATCATAAAAACGTTCCGCTCCACCTTTTTCTCCACTTTTTGATTGCACAGCAATAATAGCTATTCGTTTCTTTTTCATTCCTTCCATCCAATAATTGCATAATCCTGAGGACCATAAAAAAACTTATTTATGTGTTCTGCTATCTCCGAGCCGGTCAATCTGAATTCTTCATGATAGGGGTGAAGATTTACAACTTCTATCTTGGTAAGACCATGAGATTCAAATAAAAATTTCATCAGAGAACTTGGCAGGGGAGTACGGTGTGTGGGGTCTGTATAAAAATTACATGTACTGACACGTAGATTTTCAGGATTTGGTGTTTCAAATATTAATAGCCCTTTGCTTTTTAGAACTCTTAAGGACTCCTTCAAAAGTTTCATTAAAGTATTTAATGTTAGATGCTCTATTAAATGGAATCCTGTAATAGCACCCAGACTGTTTGCTTCTTGATTTTGTAGGTATTCAATAGCGTCAGATTCTATGACGTTAAGTCCCATATCTTTGCACCGTTGAACCATAAATTTATTATGGTCTATTCCTTTTGCCACGTATCCATTTTCTTTAAGCACAGAAAGCCATTCCCCTCTACCACAGCCTATATCAAGTATAGGCGCATCCTCGGTGCCCGCATTTGCTATTCTAATGTAGGTCAAATAGAACTCTGCCCTCTTTTTGATGTCTTGTATCGTTCCTCTGAATTTATTCTCAAAAGCCACGTACATTGAATCAGGGAAATGATTTTCTTCTAACTTATCTTTTAATTTGTTATTTAATAATGTTAATTCCTGTTGTAGATCATAAATATAAGAATCATGATCTGTCGTCTTTGCAAGAAGATCTTCCAGATTCATTTTAATCTCTTCAATCTGTTCAATATCGACCTTTTTGTTAAGTTGTTCATTAATGGTGTGAGAAAGATCCTCTATATTATTCTTTATAATTTTACTAACCTTTTCATTAATAAGGGCCTCACAATTTTGATTATTTTTTAATATCTTAGGTAATCTTATAATGGATATCAAAAGCTCAGAAATATAGCCAATTAGAGGAATATGAAATGACGTATTTATGATGAATCTTAAGGTTAACCCTTTTGTTTTTATACCCCTCTGCCTTCCTTCTTTTGAATATCTTAATCTTCCTAAAATATCTATCTTGCTTAATTGACCATTTCTGAGTTTTGTTAGATACTGTTTGAAACCTGCTGGATCAGGTCCTCTTTTTAATACAGCCCTATATGCATTTTTAATAAATTCCTCATCCTCATATTTGAGAATGTCTTTAATCTCAAGCCGGTTTTTATACTTTGGGATAAATTTTTTAAATTTATAGGAGACATTATATATATAATTATAAAAGGGATATCTTTGTAATTTATATTGAACCCTTTTAACAAAATGCCAGATTGCTGTCTCCTGTAGATGGGTAAACGTGTCGTTATCAGTTAATAGCTCGTCTTCCTGATGCGTAAGTCTCTTTCTTCTCGCTACTTCTTCCCTGATCTTCTCCATTATTTCATCAATATTGATGTCCGGTATATTCTTATTTGTCATTTATTTTTTATTGCCTTAATGAGTTTGTCTTAAGTCCAGAATACTCTGAAATGATATTATTAGGAATTCCGATGGCTTTTATCCTATTCTCCTCTATCCACATCACCCTGTCACATATCTTCTCTATATCACTCATTGAATGGGAGACAAAAACGATAGTTACCCCCTTTTTCTTGAAGCCAAGCATCTTATCAAGGCATTTTTTCTGAAAGTCTATATCTCCCACCGCAAGGACCTCGTCTATGAGCAGGATTTCGGGATCAAGGTGTGCCACAACAGAGAAGCCGAGTCTTGCATACATGCCTGAGGAATATGTCCTCAGGGGCTGGGCTATGAATTCACCAAGTTCAGAGAACTCTATAATCTCATCTATTCTCCTTGAGACTTCTGTCCTGGTCATACCAAGGAGTACACCGTTAAGTATTATATTTTCTCTTCCTGTCAGTTCAGGGTGGAACCCTCCTCCAAGCTCAAGCAGTGGAGAGACTCTTCCATTGACGATTATCCTGCCTCTGTCAGGCCTAAGAACTCCTGCAATGAGGCCAAGGGTGGTGCTCTTGCCCACGCCGTTTTTGCCTATGATACCAAAAGATTCGCCTTTCTGGACTTCAAAGGAGATATCCTTTAAAACTTCGTATCTTGAGTTCTTGAGTGAACTTAGTGCAGTGGGTAGATGAAAGAGGAAATTCTTTATCCCTATAATATGATGATAACGGGGATAGGATTTGCTCACCCTGTTGAATACAATCGCCTTCTCACTCATAAGACCTCAGCAAATCTCCAAGATAGTCTTCTATAGATTACATAACCTATTATAAAAAGGAGAATACTGTATGTGAATGAAGTCATTAAATACGATGGCTCCAGATTGCCTCTTAACAAGAGATTGCGCCAGCTTATCATCAATGGAGCTATTGGGTTGAGGTTGATTAGTTGTTTGTATCTTTCTGGCACCATGGTTTCAGGATAGATAATGGGCGTAAGATAGAATAGGAATGTTATGAGTATTACGGTCAGATGCTTTATGTCTCTGAAGAACAGGTTTATTGATGATATAATCAATGAAATTCCATAAGTGATCAAGAGCTGTATGCACAGCAAGAATGGCACCCCATAAACCCATGAGATAGAAGGGGTTTTATGGTAGATGAGCAAGAATAACATTATTACAGGTATTGACAAGATAAAGTGAATCATATCCTGTAGGACTATGGTAAGAGGGATGACATTTCTTGGGAAGTTTACTTTCTTTATAATCGATGCATTCCCAAGAAATACCGTTGGTGACTCAGTCACGGAATTGGCAAACCACTGCCATGGAAACAATCCCGCAATAAGAAAGAGGGCATAATCCTCCATCTTGATCTTCATAACCACTTTGAAGGCAATGAAGAATACAAATGCAAAGGCCAAGGGATTGGCTATCGACCAGAGATAACCAAGGATGTTGTTTTTGTACCTTACCTTTAACTCTTTCTGAGTCAGAACAAGGATGAGGTCTTTATAGTTCTGGAGATTTCTCATCTGACCCTATATAATTATAAGATAACAATATCCGACGATAAAATACATCTTAAGGTCAAGACTATACAGCCTGCCCCTTCATAAAGATATAACTTAAAAACTGGTATATGAGCTTTGCTGCAAGGAAGTCAGGAGATTTATTATTCTGAGAGGGGCAGAGTTCAACAACATCAAATCCAACAATCCTCCTATTAATAGAGACCTTCCGTAGCAGCTCCATGACCTCATACCAGTCAAGTCCTCCGGGCTCAGGTGTTCCAGTGGAGGGCATTATCGAAGGGTCAAAGACATCTACGTCTATAGTGACATAAACATTCCATGAGAGTTTTCCAATCACACTGTTGATCCAGGTCCTGCTTTTTTTAATATCAGATGCATAAAGTATCTTTCTTTTATCGATATATGGGATCTCTGATGAATCCATACTCCTTATGCCAACAGAGACTATGTCTTTAGTTGTCTCTTTTGCCCTTGCCATTACACAGGCATGACTGTATCTATTACCTTCGTAAGAATTCCTCATATCCATGTGTGCATCAAGGTGTAGCATACAGAGGTCAGAATAATGCTCTGCGTGTGCCTTGATGGAGCCCAGGGAGACAGTGTGTTCTCCGCCCAGCAGAACGACAAATTTCCTGTCGGTTAATAATTTCTTGACTTTCACATATACCCTATTAATCATTTCCTCTGAATTAATTGCAGAGATAGCCTTTAGGGTATGGATACCCTCCTTATAAACCTCTGACTCGGTTTCGATATCATACATCTCTAAATTTCTTGATGCACTGATAATCGCCTGAGGTCCTTGGGCGGAGCCCTTAAGCCATGAACTCGTCTTGTCAAATGGTACAGGTAGGATGACTATTCTTGCCCTTTTGTAATCTGAAAATTCCTTCTTTAGGCCACAGAAGTTATGTGGGATTAATCTCTTCAACTAAAATAGCATTACTGCAGCGGCAATAACCGTTGTCCACTTTCCGTGTTTATTGCCCTCTGCAGACTGGCAGATATTACGGGTCTTGAAGATGTATTTACTTGTCTTATAAACCTGTCTCCTTGCATCCCATGCGAGGTCAGGGTCAAACTGTATACCGAGTGTGGTGGCAAGCATTGTTGCTGCAAGGTCTTCTGCATAATCACCTGATTTTCGGGCTGTTTCACCAAAAGAATGATGTTCAGAGATATATCCATAGTTCTTTCTATCCTTTGGAACTGCAAGGCCTATTGCAGCAGAGATCAGCCTGTTTGGCTCGTTCGTCTGGTTTCTTGACATTACACAATATGTAATCTGCCCTGGCTTGATCATCTTTAAACCTTTTTCTTTGCTGATTATCTTGCATTTGGACGGGAAGATGCTCGAGACATACACAAGATTGCATTTCTCTATTCCTGCCCTTCTCAGGGCAAGCTCGAAGGAGGCGAGCTTGTCCTCATGAATTCCAACGCCTTTTGTGAAGAACATCATCCTGGGGATCATATCCATGGCCAATTCCTTTAGAATCTGAAATATAACGCAAAAAACCTATTTTTTTCAAGTTATAAGCGGGTTCTTTAATAACTGATTTCTTTGGGCAGACCTTACAGTGTTCTCAAGGAGCATGGCTATTGTGACAGGGCCAACACCGCCAGGTACAGGTGTTATAAGGGATGCCTTCTCACTGACACCATCAAAATCCACATCTCCGACAATCCTTCCATCCTCAAGGACATTTATTCCAATATCTACGACTATCACTCCATCCTTAACCATGTCCTTCTTTATCAGGCCACTGACTCCAGTGGCTGTACAGAGTATATCAGCCTGCCTTGTAAAATGGGCAAGGCCCTTTGTTCCCTTGTGGCATACGGTGACGGTTGCCTCCTTTGCAAGGAGCATCAGTGAAAGAGGTTTACCAACTGCAAGACTCTTACCCACGACAACGGCATGTCTGCCCTTTATCCTGACACCATAGTATTCAAGAAGCTTTATGACACCATAGGGTGTACACGGTAAGTAGCTTGAGACAACTGGCATTGTTTTAGTTCCGTAGAGGTCTTCATAGAAGCCATATTTGAATATCTGAAACGTTGATTCTTCGGCTGCGAGCCTCCCAACAGATATGGAGCCCAGACCATCTATATCCTTCTCAGGTACTATCTCATTAACAACCCTGCGAGGATTAATCTTCTTGGGAAGAGGAAATAAGACCAGCAAACCATTAATCCTCTCATCCTTGTTTATTGTATGGACTATATTCAATATCTCGTTTATTGAGGTATCTTCAGGTAAGTTGAATCGATGTGGTATAATTCCCACCTTTTTACATGCCTTGATGGTGGCAAGAAAATATTGCTTTGATGAAGGGTCTTCCCCGACCAGTAACAGCCCCAGCCCCACCTCTATCCCATTGGCCTTAAGCCTTTCAATATCCTCTCTGACCTTTTCCTTAATCTCCTCGGATAGCTTATGACCATCCATTATTTTTGTCATGACTAATATTCTAAATAGGCTTTAGGCTCTCACAAATAAGGACAATACTAAGACAAGGATCAGAACCTGGATGACCCAGCCAATAACACAGACCCCAACTGCACGTAATGTACTCTGATAATCAAGAGCTACTTTGACGGCAATAACCATTGCAACAAGCATCCAGATCGAGGCTATAAAAAAGATGATCCCGCGCAACCCTGGAATGATGCCAAGTATTCGAATCAGGCCAGGGGAACTGGAAAAACCAATAGTTCGTAATAATTCTCCGGGATCTGCCTTCGTTTGAGGTTCTGGAAGCAGTTTTGTTCCGATAAGGTAGGTCAGGTATGCCCAGATATACCAGCTGATAAGGGCCATAATTGCACCTATAATGATAGCTCCAATTCCCATACCTATACCCCCTAAACCGGCTGCAACACTGGAAAGAATAACAACTCCCATTGCCTGTCCCATGGCCCCTTTGTCAGCTTCAACTTCTTCATAGAGGTGTACATCAAGCTTTGCAGCCCTGAGTATACGGTCCTTCAGGTTATTCATTGCTCCTCCATTGGTTTTTAAATTTTAGTAATAATTAATGATAGCATTTTTAGAAAAAGATTCAAGTGAAAAAATCTGATTTCAACGAAAAGTCATTATTTAGTTTTATAATTAATTATGGAGAAACTATTAATTAAAAGTGGAAGAATCATAATTTACAGACTCTTTGACATTGCCTCAGAAATAAACCTTTCACTGGTTGAATCAAAGGCAAAGGAGGGTGTAAGGAGGTTGAGACTTTCAAAGCACCCTTATATGAAGGCCCTTGAGTTTACCAACCCACCAGTCTCCTTTGAGTTAAGAGGATTCATGAAGTCACTCTTCGGGCATGATGTAAGGATAAATGTGATAGCCAAGGCGTATGATTTTGGTGTGCTCTCGCTTGCCTTTGATATTCCCATTCCTGCAAATACAACATTTTTTGAACTTGAGACTGTAGCGAAAGAACTCGATGGTGATGAGTCTATTGATGAGAAGGCCAGGGAATATGTTACACATCTTATAAATGATCTTGGTAATGCTATCATCGGTCCCGAGATAAAGGAGGACTTCATTGAAGATTACATGGTCTTTTTAATAGAACAATTCGATAAAGAAATAGAAGCATCTGAATTCCTCAGGCGATATGACCCCTCACGCCTCCTCCTTTATGAGACCCGAGGGGTAAGTCATTATACACGGCAAGAGACGCTGAGACACCGGTTTAGTTATTATCCAGATGACCTTGTTATCGTGCATCTTGATAATGCCTTTATTATTGAACCCTCTGGAAGTTCGGACATACTTGATATCTTAGAGTTTGCCAATGCTCAGATACTGGAACTGAGGTATTACGACCATGTCCTTGATAAGGAACTGACATGGATTTATAGAGAGCTCTCAAGACGAGGGCGTGTTTCCATCTTCAGACTCAGGGCATATGAAAGGCTTGCGAGAGAGATTACAGAGACAGTTACAGACCTCACAGAGGTTACAGAGAAGGTAAATAATGCCCTTAAGGTTACGGAGGATGTCTATTATGCAAGGATATATAGGACCACGATGCTGTTATTCAGAAGTAGAGACTGGGAGGATAGTATCAAGGAGAAACTCCAGATTGTGACGAATACATATAAAATACTCTATGACGAGATATCGACAAAGAGGGGACATCT
>Ga0180896_1105_pt1 | contig 12432 bp, 9 predicted proteins | sample Deesub1362A_J573_FD_124283 | JGI IMG/M metagenome (GOLD analysis project Ga0180896, IMG submission 124283) | Nitrospirae bacterium JdFR-84
TCTTTATCTGATCAGCAACAGCTTCAACAGAAAGTGTACCATCTATCTTTATCCAGTTATATCCTTGGGCCAATTTCAAATAGAGCCTCCTTCTGTCATGAAGATATTCAACATCCGCATCTGCCTTCCTCCTATGGGCAATGTCTTCATCACAGTCTATATATACAACCATATCAGGAACTGGGAAGAGAAATCTCATCCACCAAGAATCAAGACTCCTGATAAGCCCTTCACCTCTTTCTCCTAAGTTTACCGCTTGATCAATCAAAGAGTCATAAAATAAACGATCACTGACAACCACCCCACTCTTTAATAATTTAATTTTCACCCTGAAGAACGTTTGTAACCCGTAATCAACGTAAAAGGAAAGTAACCATAAAGACCTTAAGAGGGGATCTCTCAGTATTTTCTTCTTCTCATTCTGTATCTTTGTATAGTCACTAAAGACCGCCTCTCTTGTCTCCTTAACTTTCTTGTTTTTCCACATCTTTATAACAGGTCTTAGTAGATAAGGTTGCCATCTACACCAGACATAAGAAGCATTAATTCCCCTTTCCTTCAAGTCTTCAATAAGCAGTTTTGCCTGAGTCGTCTTCCCTGAACCATCTATACCGGTGAACACAATAAGGATGCCCTTTTTCATGGCTTCGCAAACATCCACTTTATCATATCACCCACAAGCCCATTCCATGTAAATCGTTCAACCTTACCCCTGTTGTTTCTTCCGTCCATTCTTGAGTTGCTTATAAGTCTGACAAATTTATCGTCGTTGTCAAAAAATCTGAATCCTTCATCTTCCTGAAAATATCCCTCAAGACCTCCGAATCTTGTGGTTATCACTGGTAGACCACATGCCATTGCCTCAAGTATGGAAAGAGGAAGGTTGATAGATGCAATCTCGTCCTTCACAGGGAAAACATAAACATCTGATAGCCTGTAAATCTCTGATATATCAGGGATGTATTCACTAATGATCATAATTCCTTCACCCTTCAACCTCTTGATAAGTTCCTTATATTGTGGTGTAGTAGTACTGTCAATAATCAAGACCTGCACATTCTCCAGCCTTTGAACCTTGGCAAGTAATGACACATTCCTTGTGGGCCTTACGTGCCCCACATGGAGCAACACACGCTTATCATGATGTATACCGTATTTCTTTCTCAAACTGAGCTTTTCCTCCTCTAATGGTATGGAAAATCTTTTAATATCAATAGCAGGGGGAAGAATACAAGTCCTTATGTTGCTGAATACCCAATCCTTAAAACCACCAAAAAGAAAGACTAAATCAGGTCTTAGGAATCTCTGTATTATAAGCCTCTGGGGTATTGTATAGTTCCTTCTAATTGTGGCAAAGAGTGCTATCCTTGTATCCCTTGTGATTGATTTCAAGATTCTACCCCTCAAGAAACTATTAAATGTTATAGAGGTCTCAGGCATATAGAGTATTACTTCGGGATTGTAATCATTTATAAGCTGTCTCAATTCACTTGAAAGGAAAAATTTATCAAGCCTTGATCGTTCCACATCTAAACCACCTACATCATTGTCATGTCTCGTAATGGTCAAGAGATGCATCTTTTCTTTAAGATTATTATGTAAAAATAAGGCAACATTCTTCATGCCTTCATCAAAGGGTCTTGAAAGAATCTCTGTGATAAAAAGCATTCTCTTTGCATTACTCATTCCACTGCCTTCCGAGAAGCTGTTTATATATCTCTTCTGTCTTTCTGACAGATGCTTCTATGGAAAATCTATTCTTTACATCATCTACAGCATTAATTTTTATCTTATTTATCAAGAGGTTATCATTTAATGTCTCAACTATTTCTTTAGCTATTATCCTTGGTTCTGTAGAATTTAATAATATGCCATTCTCCTTATCTCTTATAATTTCAGGCACAGCACCATCATTAACTGCAAATACTGGCACACCCATTGCCATTGCCTCTACGAGCACAATACCAAAGCCCTCCCCCCTTGAAGTGAAGAGCAATGCATCCATAGCTCCCAATATCTGCGGTATATCCCTCCTGTAGCCTGTGAATGTGAAATATTTTTCAAAACCATTTGTCATAACCATCTCCTTACATTTATTAAGCTCCATGCCATCCCCTACCATCAAAAAGTGATACCCCTTTTGTCTTTTAATGATCTCGAAGGCGGTCCTGACGAACAAATCAGGCCTCTTGAAGTACTCCATCCTTCCTACAAAGCCAATGATCTTAGAGACATTCGTTATCTTTAGGTCTTCTGCTGGCTCTATTTCAGGGACCATTCTTCTGGTATCAATGCCGTTATACACCACCACAATCTTCTCTGGATGCGGACAATGGAGATCACGGACAAGGGTCTCCTTAACCGCATTTGAGATAGCAAGAGTCCTATCAAAGACCTTACCATAAAGACAATAAAACACCCTATTCTTTTTAAAGAGCCTTTCATCGATTGGACCAACATGGTGGGTAATAACCTTTGGTGTATTAGGGCAGAAGAGAAAGAGAATAAGGGTTGAGAGTATATTTCTCATGTGGGAATGGATCAAGTCAAATCGATTTATCGAGAGATAAACACCGAACTTGATTGCACCTAATATATCGTATCCACTCCTGATACCTATAAAATCAACCCTGAATTTTTCTGATTTGCTAATCTCATCGAATAACGCTCCCTTTTCTTTCAGGAAGCAAAGGGTAATTTCATATTTTTCTGGGCTGAATCTTTTGACAAGATTAAATATATACTCCTCTGTCCCACCAATCTTCCCAGACCACAATATATGCAATACCCTTATTCTTCTGCCCACAACAATCTTTCACCAGAATATTCTTCTCTCTCCTCCTTGACAGCATCCAGCCCTTTTTCTTCCACTCTTGCCTTTAACCCAGCAATCATCCCTGCTATATACCATAAAATCATAACATTATATCCATTACCACTTGGAATAAGAAACAAGGAAAGCATCACCATACATATAAAGCCGAAGAGAAGAAGAGATACAATATATTCGTCCTCTTTATTCTTCTTTAAGAGTTTGTAGGCATGATATATGCTTCCAAAGACCATCGTTGTTATAAAAATAATACCTCCGATACCGAATATAACAATTATAGAAGTATATGAACCATGCCCTCCCATTGATATCTGACCTTTAATATGGTTAATAAGAAAAATTTTTGTCCATTTGTCTTCCCCTTTTAAAAGGGCATCTAAATATTTATCATCCTCCTCGTCCAATTCTACATGACGTATCCCCTTACCAAAAATGGGATTTTCTCTAAAAATCTTAAATGCAAATAGTGTTGTATAGTAACGAGATGAAAAAGATGTGGGTGACACATTTTTTATACTTGCTAATCGTTCGGTCTGACCGTGTAGAAAATTAAAAAAGAATGTATCAACTGAAATCATGATAAAAATGCCAATAAATATGCTGAGATAAAAGGGTATTAGAAATCTCCTATTTACAAAAAGAATATATGCTGTAATCCCTGCAATCAAGCCATACATCCCTGCCCTTCCACCAGATAAAAGCAACAATGGCAAATATGCAATCAATACAACACTGTGAAGAGGTCTCCATCTTTCTCCGTAAGTAAGGCATAGAAGGGAGAATATGCCTATAATAGCAAGCCAGCCTGAAATTGTAGCTCTATAATATCCCACAGAACCGATGGCAATACTCTGCATTGATGTCTGGAAAAAAGGCAAATAAAACCCTTTAAAATAACCAATAATGCGTAAATAACCTAAAAAGAGGGTGATGCCAATTAGCAAACGAAACCATCTTCTTGGTTCAAGTTCTCTGTATCTGAAAAACCAATAACTGCTTAAAAAGGTCGTTATCCCAACAAATATGATAAAATAATTTCTAAGCCCTCTTTGTTCATAAGATGCACCAAAGGAGAGCTGCCCAGAGACAGGATTTTTTATGTAATTAACCAGTGTCCATGTGATAATTATAGCCAGCGCAAACAGGAACAACCATGTATGACCTGAAAAAAAGGAATACCTCTTAGAAAAAATCTCAAGGATCATCAACAAACACACAATCGGTGCAATGACCTCAATCCATCCATTTAGCGGAAGATAAAAGCTTTCAGGGAAATTAAAAGGAATTAAGGCAGATATAGAGAGTAAAAAAAATTTTTTCCCCAACGAAAGGTATAAAAAGGCCGGGATTATAATTAAGAGTATCGCAATCGTTACATATTTGCCTGCAACGAGCTGATGACCAATAAACCTCGCAATATAGAATGCAATAAAAAGTTGTAAAATCCACATTAAGAATCTCATCTTATCACTCTTTTCCAACCCAAATAACAGGCAAGTTTTTCTCTATCTCTACCTCTTTAAAGGATTTACTCTTTCGAGGCCCTACTTTCTTTGCCCACTCTGCCATCCTCTTTAAGCCTTCCTCTAATGATATCTGGTTATTTATTTCAAAAATCCTTCTCACCTTTGTATGATCAGAAAATGCATGTTTTACCTCATTGCGTGGTTCAACATATCGTATCTTTGGTTTACAACCCATAGCCTTTGCAACTTCTTCTGCAAGTTCTTTTACTGTATAGATAGTATCACCGCCTATATTGAAGATCTGATTATACGCCTCAGGGACATCTATTGATTTAGCTATTATCTTTGAGACATCAGAAATATATGTGAATGCCCTTGTCTGCATACCATCTCCAAAAATAGTCATGGGCTGGCCCTGCATTAACTGATTCATAAAAATTCCAACAACATTACGGTATCTGTCTCCAATGTTCTGATATTCCCCATATACATTGTGTGGCCTGAAGATAATATATTGAAGGCCAAACATCCTTCTTGATGCCTCAAGCTCCATCTCAACAGCATACTTTGCTATACCATATGGGTCCTCTGGCTGTGGAATCATATCCTCTCTCATAGGTGTTTGATTAGCCCCGTAAACAGCAATGGATGAGGTAAATACAAAACACTTGATCTCATGTTTGACAGACTCATTTATAAGATTTACTGAACCTATTAAATTGTTCGTATAATTAAAGCGTTTGATAAAGTGGCTCAGTCCTTCTGCTGCATATGCTGCAAGATGAAAGACATATTCAAAATTATATTTATCAAATATCTCAGCCATCTTTTTATGGTCACATACATCAGCCTTTATAAACTCAGCCCGTTTATCAACATTATCCACAAAACCGCCACTCAGGTCATCAACAACAACAACCTCATGTCCATCATCAATCAAATCCTTTGTCACATGGGCACCTATGAATCCTGCACCTCCTGTTATTAGCATCTTGCTCATCCAACATCCCTCTTATGCTAACAAGAGCGTTAGACAGAATCTCAATTTATTCTTTACCTTCTCTGACCTACCACTCGTTATTATCCTAAAAAAGGCAAAGACGGGTAAATAAAAAAGGTTTACTAACTTTGTAGATAAAATAAAAATGGCCTTCTGAAATATACCCCTATATTTACCAAGATAATACACTGCACTGTTATAATTATGTCTTAAACCCACATGATGATTACTTCCCCATGAAATCTGTCCGTAATGTTTGATGACGAGTTGAGGATAAAGATATACATTCCCTCCTTTATTGCGTGCACGCTTATGAAGATCAACATCATCAAGATATATGAAGATATTCTCATCGAAACCACCCAGTTCTAAGAACGCATCTCTCCTCATTGAGAAGAAACAACCAGATGCCCAGTCAACCCTCTGAATCCTTTCGTCGTTCCACTCAGAAAAATAAAATTCCTTTATCCAAGGGAAACGAACCTTTTTATAACATAATACTGTAAATTGCAAAAAAAGATACAGTAGATATGGTTCATAACCACCTGAGGGCTGTATCTTACCGTCTACACCTATAAGCCTTCCTCCCACAACATCATATCTTCCAAGAGAATCAAAGATAGAAGGAAGTTTATTTATACTCTGGTCCTCGATGATTGTATCATTATTAAGGATGACTATGTATCTACCCTTTGCCATCCTTACCCCATCATTATTACCGCCTGTAAAGCCCCGATTGGTAGTATTCTTTATCAATGTAATCCCCTCACACCTCGAGAGTTTTTCAATGCTATCATCCGTAGAACCATTGTCAACGACTATAATCTCATAGGGTACTTTCACCGTCTCATGAATAGAATGGATACATGGAAGAGTATAATTAGAATTATTGTAATTCAGAAGTATAAACGATAGAATGACCTCCTCTTTTTTGTCCGTTTTTACAATTTTCAATAAACCATTTATCATAAGTCACTAAATATACCCCAGTGCTCTTAACCTTTCCTCTATAAGCCTCTGATCCTCTTCTGTATATGTTTCTTTATCATGTCCAACATAACCTGACTTATCATATCTGTCTGTCTCTTCCCTTTTGATTATCGAATAAGCCACTTTCCCATCCATATCCTCTAAGGGAGGTGTTTCAAGGAGCCTGAGGCATGTGGGCACTATATCAATGAGATTAAGCCTCTCCTCTACTTTTACTCTGACATCCTCTCCATACGCTATATATATTCCTTGGGGATGATGAATTCCTGGATAATAAGACTCCCCAAGAAACTCCTCTTTAAACCTCCTTGAGACAGAATAACCATCTTCTGCTATTGCTACAAGGAGATGAGAACCTTCTTCATCTCTCCCGTAGGCCTCACCTAATGTTGAGACTTCTTTAAAAAGATGGGTATTATATCTTTCATCTTTCAAGCCAAGAAGGACATCTTTACAAATATCTTTACCATTATCTTTTGTATGGATAAATGCATACTGACTCCCCATTATCATAACCGCCACCGAATTATCCCATCTTACAGGAAGTGTCTCTATTGACTGCTGTCTTTTGAGCTTCTCCTCTACAGTTAGGTCATTATCGGTCTTGCTGAATCTATCACGTATCCCTTTTTGAAAGGCGTAAAGCACTCTGATTAAAGGGTTTCTGGATTCTCTTACTCTGTTTTTAAATGTTCTGATTAAAGTATCAGACACCTCCCTCTTTAGCAGCCCTTGTTTTTCAAATACAACATTTGGATATATAACACCTTTATGATCAGTAAAGCCATGGTCTGAGATAATAAAGAGATTTATCTCTCCGTCAATCTCCTCTACGAGTCTTTCCAAGTAGTGGTCTATCTTCCTGTAAAAGTCTCTTATCTTTTTATGGATATGTAAGGGACTGGTATGAGCATTCTGAACTGTCTCTACTATCCTGTCCCAAAGGACATGCTGTATGTAGTCAGTCTCTTGAAGATGTAGCATTGTAAGGTCCCAATCATATTCACTAAGAAGATAAGAGGTAAGTTTCACTCTCAAATCGATCAGCCTCAGAAGCTCATCAATATATTTAAGTGCCTTACTCTCATTTGCTACCTCCTTCATATCCCATGCCTTCATTACAGGTACATACCCTGGAAACCTTTGTTTTATTACCTCTTTAAGGGAGAAGGGAAAGCAATAGTTTGAATCCTCAGATGGTGTATCCATGCCTGAGATCATTATTCCATTTACCTCAGACACTGGATAGGTATAGGGGACATTTATTGATATTACCTTTTTCTTATGTCTGCTTAATATTTGCCATACTGTCTCGCTCTGGATATACGAGGCATTTGTTATGTAATCTATTTTCTTTTCTATATCAAAACACCTGAATTCATAAACACCATGCCTGTCAGGGTGCTTACCTGTCATAAAGGAAGACCAGGCAGGTGCTGTTACAGGTGGAATAACGGAATCAAGGACTCCATGGCTACCTCTCTTAATAAGATCACCAAGGAAGCCTATTGTACCGTCCTCTATAAGAGGATCAAGCACATCCCATGTAGTTCCATCAAGGCTTATAATCAAAACCCTGCTCATGAAATAGCCTCTTTTGCTTTATACTTAAGTGTGTCTCTCAAAAAATCCTGTATCTTAATAAGCATCCCGCGATCAATTATAAAGAGAGTGATTATGGCAATCGCTATCATGATCATGCTCAGAAATCCAGTGTTAATTAAGGCATTGTATATAATATTATCACTTATAAATCTATTATATAACAACCCTGTTAAGGCGAGTATAAACCCGAGGATAAAACCTCTAAGTAGCCTTCTGAAGATATTCTTATAAGGTAGCTTGAGGACAAAGGAACATACAAGAAAATTCAGAGGTACAAAGAAGCCAGCAAGTCCTATATGTGTGAGGGCAAGCATTACTATACTCTTCTGTGCAGCGAAATAATAAAAAGGCAGCGAAATAAGCACCCTTACAATGAAAAACTTGGTACCCACATCAGGCCTTCCAATTGCCTTGTAAGCCTCTGAATTGAGCCCAACAATAGCTGCTGGCACAAAGGATATGGCAATGAGCTGGATGATAAGAACAGAAGGTAACCACTTCTCGCCAAGCAGTACAGGCACCATAAATGGCATAACAAAGACAAATGCTACAGACACAGGAATAATTACAAGCGCAACCCACTCAATATAAAGCAGGTATTTTCCCTTTAATTCATCATGCCTCAAATTAAGCCTGCAAAAAACAGGATAGGCAACATTTAAAAATGGTAATCCAACAAGCTGAAATGGTAGATTTCCATATGTAAATCCCATACGGTATATACCAAGAATCTCAGCACCAAGGTATCTGCCCACAAAAAGGTTATCCACCCTTGTCATCATCCAACCAAGTATTTGTTGTATACTCAGAAAAGAACCAAAACGAAACATATTCCTGAATATCTTACTCTCAAAATAAATCTGTGGTCGCCAATGGGTCTGTCGCCATACTACGAAAGCCATGCCTGTCATACCTGCAATATAACCAAATATCAATGCCCATGCACCATAACCCATTAATGCAAATACAATTGAAAAAGTACCAGAGAATATCTGTGGGATAAATTGCCTGTAAAACAGTGCCTTGAACTTAAGGTCCCTCAGGAGGAGCGAGAGAGGAACATCTGAGAATGGCTGTATCAGAAAGACGAGACTGAGTGTACGGAGGAGAGAAGTAACGGCCTCATTCCTGTAATAATTTGCTACATATGGTGCTATTACCCATAACAAAAAAAACCAAAAACCCCCAAGGAGTAACATTATCCAGAATGCTATGGTTGCAATCCTACTTGCATCGCCTTTCTGTTGAACAAGTGCATGTTTTAATCCAAGGTCACTGAAACATGAAAAAAAGGTCATTACAACCATTGCCATTGCGGCAAGACCAAAATCAGATGGACTTAGAAGTCGGGCAAGTATGATAAGTACTAAAGGATAAAATCCTCGTGAAAGAAAACTTGAAAGGTACGTCCACTTAATTCCACTAATGGTTTTTTCATGTATATCTTCATTTGTTCCATAATTACTCATTTGATTACCTTGGTATCTTTACCCTCATACCCATATTCCCACGGAGACCATCATAAATACCCTTCATGATATAATATGCTGTGGAGAGTTTCTTATCACAGATGTAAATCTTTATAATTGAATCAAGCGAGGTGATTAGTAATGATTTCAAAAGAGTACGTCTCTTATATAACCTATCGGTATATACCATATTCCTTATTTCATAATAAGTCCTCCAAGTCGAGGCACGTGACATATATCTTGTTTTTCCAAATAATCTTACCCTGTAAAAATCATGGCGTTTATGATAAAGAATACTTGAGAAGCATCGGTACATTTTAATCCCTCTAATCTTAAGTCTGCTTATGAATTCTATTTCGCCACTCATTACCATATCAGCCCTTGGTGGTCCCACACTTTCAATAACAGAACGGGGTATATATATACCGATATTAGGACCACCTGTTGTCTCATAAACCCCATTTTCTAATTCGTCCTCAAATTCATGATAGATCTTCCACTCACCATCAACCTTAATACCTACAGGTTCAGTAAAAAATCTACCATCATGAGAGAGATTTGTACTCCAGACAACGGAATTTCGTAAATTCTCATGTATCTTAATAGCCTCCATCAAGTTCTCAAGTGCCTTATCATCCATCCTTGCATCATCATCTATGAGCCATACAGCATCATATCCTTCATCCATTGCTTTCTTTATACCTATATCCACCGCCTTCCATAAGCCATCATTCTCCTTAAGCCTGATAAGTTCAACATATGGGAAATTCAACCTTAGTATATGCTCCTCTGTCCCATCTTCACTCCCGTTATCAATAACAATTATACCCTCGGGCCTACGGGTCTGTCTCTTAAAATCCTCAAGTAGTTGTAAGACCTGTTCCTTTCGGTTGCAGGTAACAATAATGGCAGCAATTTTCATCTTGACTTTTCAAAAGATCTAACGGTTCTCTTCAGCCCTTCGGATAGTCTTACCTCTGGCTCCCAATTAAGTTCAATTTTTGCTCTCGTAGAATCGACCACACTCCTTCTCTGTTCAGCATCCTTTGGGGGACCATGTAGTTCCTTTATCTCTGGATTAATAATCCCTCTCAGGCTATGGAATATCTGATTGATAGTGGTTTCAACGCCTGTACCAATATTAAAGACACTCTCTTTTGTGTTATTTTTAAATGCCAGGATATTTGCTCTGGCCACATCCTCAACATATACAAAGTCCCTCGTCTGCTCTCCGTCTCCATTGATTACAGGCTGGCCACCATTAAGCATCTTTTGTATGAATATCGCCACAACTCCTGCTTCACCAAAAGGGTCCTGTCTTGGCCCATAGACATTTGCATATCTTAGGGAGACATAATTTAGATCATAAACTATTTTATAATAATAGAGATAATGCTCTCCAGCGAGTTTGGTTATCCCGTATGGGCTTATAGGCTTCAGAGGATGGGTCTCAGGTGCAGGAAAGAGCTCCTGCTCACCATATATTGCACCACCTGATGAAGCAAATATTACTTTTTTGACTTTATACTTAACACAATTTTCGAGGAGATTTATGGTTCCGAGGACATTGACCCTTGCATCAAACAGGGGGTCTGACACTGAACGGCGTACATCAATTTGTGCTGCCTGGTGACTTACATAATCAGGCCTTTCCTTCCTGAAGACCTCTTCCAGGGACGGACTCTGTATATCTAATCTATAAAATCTCGCCCTAGGATTTAGATTTTCCTCCTTACCGGTTGAAAGGTTATCAATAATGACAACATCATAGCCCTCTTCCATCAGTCTATCCACTATATGAGAGCCTATAAAGCCAGCGCCTCCTGTGACCAGAACCTTCATTTACAATAAATTAGAAACCATCCCAACATATTTGGAATTGTCATCTTCGAAGAGTCTTCTACAATTTCGACATCTAAGATATCTTATGAAGTATTCGAGGTAAGTCTTTCTTGCGATTATTGAGAACAGAAAAGATCTTGATGTCATTTTTCTGTTTTAAGATATCAATAGCGAGTCTGACCTGAAAATATCTATCCTCACCCTCAGACAATATCATCATAACCGCATCAACATATGAGGATAATATCATAGGACTTGCATCTTGAAGAAGGTTCGCCTGACAATCGACAAGAACAAGGTCATATTGATCCCTTACCTTCTTTATCAGATTCGCCATAAATGAAGAATCTATCAGTTTGATAGGTCTAAACTGAACCGGTCTTGATGGTAGGAGGTATAAATTGTTACCCAAATCCTTAATTGCCTCATTTAAAGCACGATTACCTTCAAAAACATCAACAATATCAGGATTACTATTTATGTCAAATATACTGGATATGGATGGAAAGCCAAGGTTGCCATCGATTATTAATATCTTTTTCCCTGTATCGCGTGTCCAATAAATACCAAGATTAGCGGTAACAGAAGCTGCATCAAAGGGCTTTGTAAGGGAGTTCACAAGGACAGACTTTATATTTCGCTCCTTTGTAAAAAGGGAAATCTTGTCCCCGATCCTTTGAAATGCCCTTACACATTCTAATTTATCCGGTGTAAATGGGCTATTCATAATTAGTATATCTTTCTTTTTCCTCTTTGGTATAGAGCCCAAGAATGGAATCTTAAAGTATCTGTCTATATCCTTGGGAGTCTTAACTGTCTGGTCTATATATTCAAGTCCAAAGGAGAGCACAATACCTGAAAGTATACTAAGGATAATACCGATAATAAAGAGGTTGAGTCTTCCACCTGTTCCAACTCGCTTGGCTGACTCAGCCTGTGATATTATCTTAACACTCGCAGGTCCAAGCGCATCAAGGTCAGACAGAAACCTCCCATCAAGAGAAGCCTTTAATTTATCAATAAAATTCTTTAGTTTGAGAATTGTCACATTCTTCTCGCCATACATAAGGTTAAGCTCAGCAATCTGCGTCTCGAGGTCAAAGATAACATAGGAGCGACTAACGACATTTGCTATCTTTATCGCCTCTCGAGGGCTGAAGTCCATTGCAGTTATCATAAATATAGATGAATCTTCACTCTCCCCGGATGCAGAGATACTACTGTTTA
>Ga0180896_1107_pt1 | contig 12411 bp, 11 predicted proteins | sample Deesub1362A_J573_FD_124283 | JGI IMG/M metagenome (GOLD analysis project Ga0180896, IMG submission 124283) | Nitrospirae bacterium JdFR-84
TAAGATTCTCTCTTCTATTAGTATGTTTATTGAATGTTCTAAAACAACTTTATCTATATCCCACTTTGTAATAAGGCTATGAAAGTTTATGGGAATATCTGAGTTCTTAAGATTTTCTATTAATTCGACAAAGAAATCATCAATCCAGAATTCATAGCCATCATCAAATCTTTTTATTAAAAAATGTTGCTTGCCACTGATAAGACAACTATCAATTACTTCATAATTTCTCCTCAGCATAATTTGAGATTTTGATAAGGAGATTCCCCATTACTTATAATCTTAGCTTTACCCTTTTGGAGAGATACTTTTATTCTGCAATATCTTTTTAAGGTCATTTACCTCCCAACTCAATTCACCAATTCTCCCATCTTTTTCTTGTAAGAGTCTTTTAAGATCATTTATCTCCAATCTCAATTCACTAATTCTCTCATCTTTTTCTTGGAGGACTCTTTTAAGGTCATTTACCTCCCAACTCAATTCACCAATTCTCCCATCTTTTTCTTGGAGGACTCTTTTAAGATCGTTTATCTCCCAAACCGATTCCAGCCGTATCTTTTCCATATTAACCAATCTGCTAATATTTAAGTCACTGTAGTGTTTATTGTAGAAATCTCTTCTTGCCTTATCATGCAGTCGTTGACCATATCTGCCCGTAATAGTAGCTTCACCAAATATTCTGTAAATAGAGACTTCTTTTTTAATAAAATTAAAAGATGTCACTTTGGCCAATCTGTAAATCCAATCCCAATCTTCAAAAATATAAAAATCCTCGTCAAAATATCCAACAGCAGGAATAATATTTTTGGGGATAAAGAGTGAAATTATAGGGATACAATTGGAGAAAAATATTCTATCTACTGAAAATTGTTCAAAAATTTCATATACCTTTTTATTGGTTTTCTTGTCGTATACTATAACCTTTCCATAAATCGGCTTATTATCACTTATGGCAACATTCATAATGGTTTCAACACAGGTTGGTAGATATATATCATCATCATCTAAGAAGCCTATCCAGTCACCATTAGCTACAGAAAGTCCACTATTGGCAGAGGCTGCACGCCCTTTATTTTTGGAATGAACTACATATTGAACCTTAGAAATGCAACTTTTAAAACTATTAATAACATCTAAAACGTCACATCCATTATCGTTCACTATAACAGCCTCGATGTGAGGATAGGTTTGTTTAGCAATACTTTCTAATGCTTCCTTTAATAATTCAGGCCTGTCTTTTGTTCTGACGATTATAGAGACTAAAGGGGTATCTTTTTTCATATTATTTATTAATCACCTATTCAGTATGGACGAATGAAAATATTATATTTAATAAAAGTTAAAAATTCTATCTTTCTCTGATTATCTCCAACATATAATAAGGGTTAAAACTTGCACTATGACATGTTAAGTTTGCAAATAATCTGAGTGACAAAATTTGTCACCTGTGACAAATTATCAACACTCTTTCTATCAAGGTAGAGAATATGAATAATACAACTCCTTATAAATATTAAATTTTTTAAAATAATTTATTCTGGCATAAAAAATGCTTTATTAAATAATGTAATTTTTTACTCAAAATCTGAAAGGGAGGTGATAAAGAGTAATAACAGGAGTGAAAATCCTGCTTATTAAATAATATCTTAAAGAAAGGAGGTAAAGGATGTTTAAGACGATCTCTGAGATGAGAGACAGAAACAGAAGAGGCTTTACACTGATCGAGCTCCTTATAGTTGTGGCGATCATCGGAATCCTTGCAGCGATAGCGATCCCTGCCTATATTGGTGCTCAGGAGAAGGCAAGAAAATCAAATATCGTCAAGGCAGCCGCATCTGCAGAGTCTGATCTGCAGCACTGGATCAATTCAACATTAAAGGGCGCTGTACCTAGTGCACCAAGTGCAGCTCTGATAGAAGTTGACACTTCCTGGGATGGAGTAGTTAGTGCTCCCAATGACTTAAATAACAACGATCTATTTAATACTATTGGTGGTGGTAATGCTGCTGTGGGAGTAACACAGTGTTATGCAGCTGCAAGGACAAAAGGTAATGTTGGATCGGGTCTTTGTGGTACCGAGGCCCCAGTTGCAGAGATGTCACCATGGGCTGGAATGGATCTTTGTGGTGCTACTACCTATCTCTTTAATCCTCAAACTGCGGCTACCCTTCCTACAACATTCACCGCTGGTACACATGTCTGTCAAGTATACCTGACTCCATCAACCGTTGGTTCAAGTATTGAGGTGCTTGCTGCAAGTAATGGACCGGGTGGTAGTGATTCATCAAGCTCAGAAGAGCTTGCAAGAAAAATTGTAACAGCAGAGTAAGCCAAAGATTTGAGGGCACCTGCAGGTGCCCTCAAATCTTTTCTTCGTAATGCGATATAGTAATGGATTATTAAATCTTCAGAAAGAACGGATTAATATAATCAGTATACTTAAGCTTCTTGCATCATTTTTATTCTTTATTTTTTTTCTCATAACCTTCTTTCGAATACCTGTATACAACTATGACTTCTGGTGGCACCTGGCAACAGGTAAGTATATTGTTGAGAACAAATCCCTTCCACAGAATGATCCTTTTGCTTATACAGCCGACGATACGGTATCCAAGAGGGAAGCGATTATATTAAAAGGCAACTGGCTTGCTGATGTAACCTTTTATAAACTCTACAGCCTGTGGAGTGAAAAGGGGATAATCATCCTCCGTTCTTTTTTATTGCTACTGTTTCTTGTCTTTGTATTTTTAAACATAAAAAAACAAAATCCCTCTTACCTTATCGCCCTGATATTAACAACAGTAGTATTCCTGATTGCCCGAAAAAGCGGTGGAGAGCGCCCCCAGCTATTCACATTTACTATCTTCTCATTAGTCTATTATCTTCTGGAAGATTACAGGGTAAATGGTTCTAAGAAGGTTTATCTTATCCCCTTCCTTGCGATGCTCCTGTCAAATATGCATCCAGGCTATATAGTATGCATACTGATTGTGACTATATATCTCATTGGTGAAGGGAGCCAATATTTTTTTGGTAATACACAAAAAGGGGATGCCCTCAAAGGGATGTTGATAATATGGACCTTGACTATTCTAATGTCGATGATTAATCCAAATGGTCCAATAATGCTTACACGCCTCTTCTCAATACACGGGGAACATATTAAAGGCATTGTTGAGTTTAAGACCCCCTTCTCTTTGTATTTAAGTAAGGCCTTACCTGTAGATTATCCATATGTCACCTTTTTGTTATTCTCTTTGTTGGGTCTGAAATACCTCAAAAGGCTCGGATTAACCCATATTTTACTGCTTGTAGTGTTCACCTATATGAGTCTCTTCGCAATCAGGTACGTAATCTTCTACATGTGCGTATCTGCACCAATCCTTGCAAGGATAATCGGTAATATAAAAGATGAAAAGATATTTGAAAGGGTTACTGCTTTCCTTCGCAGAGAAGAGAACCTTCTCTTCATGGCCACATGTATCATTGGCATATTTCTTGTTTTTAATGCGATACCATCGTTTGGTGGATATAAATATAAAGCTGAGACATTTTACTCTGTACCAAAGGGAGCCGCAGATTTCCTCAGTAAGTTGAAGATAAAAGGGAATATGTTTAACGAGTATGGCTTTGGAGGCTATCTTATATGGAGGCTCTATCCTGACAAAAAGGTCTTTATTGATGGAAGGGCATTAGAGCCGAGTGTCTATAAAGAATATCAGACCCTCGCCTATGTTATAGAGAATCCTCATGAGTCATGGAAGGATATTATTGCGAAATATAACATTTCATATGTTATTATGCCGCCCCTTTTACATCATGGGGATATTTATCCCATAGTTGAAAAACTATTTGATAGTGATGAGTGGGTTTTAATTTATAGAGACCATCTCTCTCTAATCTTTCTAAGGAATGATGATAAAAACCTCTCCCTTGTGGAAAAAATGACAATAGACAAAGTTGAAGGGTTACAGACAATTGTTATTCAGGCAGCCTCAAAGGCAATGAAAAACAAAACAAATCCTTATTTCCTCATATCCCTCGGGAAGGTCTTCTTCAAGATGGGTAAAATTGATGAGGCCACAAAGGCATTCAACATGGCTCATAAGAGGGCCCCTGATAATAAGGAGCTAAGATTTTGGTTGGAAAGATTACAAATGTATAAAAATACCGAATCTTAAATACCTCTTTTTTGTGCAATTCCAATTATTGAGGTTCCTACAGGCAGAGATGCCACCTTTGAAATAATTCTCTCTATATTCAGAATCTCCTTGAATAACGTATTAATTACCATATTTATCTGAAACTGATTGTCAATCTTTTTATCTCTTTGACGTAGAAATTTCATTGGAAGGTAAAGAGATGAAAACATATAATCCACTGACAATGGTAAGAGTCCAGCTTCAGAAAATGTCTTTCTCAACCTCTCCTTTGTATACCTTCGCTTATGGAGGGACCTGTCATCAATATAACTCCATAGTTCCTCTCTTGCAGGCACTGTTACTGCTATAACACCTCTTCTCTTTACCACCCTGACAGCTTCTCTAAGAAATGCGGTGTCATCCTGAAAATGTTCAATCACATCAAAAAGACATGCTATATCAAAGCTATTATCTTTAAGAGGAAGATTGACCGCATCACCCTGTATCAACTGAAAACCAGACCACGCCAGCTCTATTGCATCACGGTAATATTCACATCCTATAACCGAGTATCCTTTCTCTGCTAAAAACCTGCTTACATTGCCAGTCCCACAGCCAATCTCAAGGAGAAGAGCAGGTGGGGGGATAAAACTCTTTATCCTGTCAAAAATCCATTTTCTCCTTACCTGAAACCAGAAATGATTCTCTTCAGCCCTTTTGAGTCGCCTGAATGCCGAAGGGTTGAAATCACAGGGCATGAACTCCTTTAATCCTCCTACTTATTATCATTGCTCCGAAGAGATCTACAAATGCAACCCAGACAGAGGTTTGGTCTATTTCCTCTTGTCTCTCTATTACTTCCAAATAATAACAAATGCCTTGAAATCTTGCTACCTATTGTCCATATTTCCCTTTTACCCTGGATTTACCTTGCACAGACTGGAAGCCTCTTCTTTCTCTCAAACTTTCAATATTTCAATCCTCCATTGCTGGGATTCTTTGAAGAGTTAAAGAAAGCCCTTGAGCCTCGGGCTGCAAAAAAGATAGCAGAGATAATGGGGAGGCTCTACAGGGAGTTGAGTTAGGCAAACCCTTTTCAATATCCTGAACCATGTAACCATCCTTGTTGAGACTATCATGATATGAAAGATGGCAAGAGCCACAAAGAGGATAATATCTCTTTTGATATTTAACTGCGACATGATTTTAAGATTTACAGGCCCGACGATATTTGTGCTTAATGTAAGGATGAAGAGTATCACGATTGAAAGATTAATATTCGCCATCCCTTAGAGTGCAAGGTTTATTAATATCATCAGTGTATATTGGTAAAGGTCTAAAAATTGTTTACTTATATTTATCACAAATTAATTTATAGAGAGAGTCTATCGTATTAGCCTCGTCGAGATCGATATCTCCCAGTTCCACATTCAGCCGTTTTTCTACCTCAAGGAGTAGACTCATCCGATCTAAAGAATCAATACCATAATCAGAAAATTTTTCATCATCTTTTATAGTAATTACCTCTTTTTTTGTAATTTCTCGTAAACCCTCATATACAGCCTTCTTCACCTCTTTCTTAGAGTACATATCACCTCCATCTCAGTATAGATTATATCTTTTTCAGTATCGTAGTAGCCCAAGAAAGACCTACACCAAAACCAGAGAGTAAAATAAATTTATGCCCCTTTGGAATTATCTCTTTAAGAATCAAAGGGATGCTTGACGAGATGGTGTTTCCTACTTTTTGCGACATGAAAGGTACCTTTTCTTCTGGTAGGTCCAACACTTCCGTAAGGTTATCAACGATATATTTACTGGCTTGGTGAAATACAAAGATATCTACCTCTTCCTTTTTCAAGGTATTGTCAGATAAACACTGTTTAATCTGAATTGGGACCTTCTTCATAGTAAACATAAATACATCTTTCCCTTTCATAGAAAGAGTTGCTTTCTGTTTGTCTACAATAATAGAATCCCATCCTGACCCATCTGTGGCAAAACAAGATTTTAGGATCAGATATTTTGGTTGTCCCGAAAGCAATGTACAGGTGGCAGCGTCTCCAAAAAGAAGCTCTGTATTACGGTCAGAATGATTAAGGACTTTTGAATATGGATCAGCAGTGAAAAGCAGACCGTTCTTAAAACCATTCTCTCTCATAAAAGATTTTAGAATACTTATTCCGTAAACATAACCAGAGCATCCTAAGGATATGTCAAAGGCAGCAACATTATCTTTGAGTCCCAGCTTACGATGTAGAATAGCCGATGTCTGTGGTAATCCGGCACCATCAGGATTTTGAGTGCATACAATAATACAATCTATCAAGTCTATGCATGATCCTATCTGCAATTGTAAATCTTCAAATGCCTTAACACACAGATCTGAAGTCTCTTCTTCTACAGACTTTCTACACAAAGTCTCAAAGCCAATTTTATTCTTAATAAAATTCTCGTTTGTTTCAAATTCTTCCATTCTTTTATAATTATCAATAAAGTTCTGAGGGATATAAACTCCGATATCCTTTATTCCGATCATCTTCCCACTACCACAAAAAATATAGAGCCGATCTCTTTATCGCCCTCTTTGATTTTGCCCTCAAAAAATTTATTTGATATAATCCTCTCCTGTTTGATCGATATTGCTCCTTCAGGAATAGATTTGATTATAAGCCTTGCGAATAGATAGCCGTTGTAGAGATTCCTATAAAGCGTGGTTAATAAAAATTTGAAGGCGGTGATTACCTTCTCTATAAAACTGTAACCAATAATCTTCTCTGGTATATTAACCTCATCATTAATAATAACACAGTTCTTAGTTATCCCTTCTTCATCATAGGGAAATCTTTGAATAATCAACTCTTTGGTTTCGTAGATATAAAGTTGGATTTTATCATCTTTATATTGTGCCACTAACCTTTCATGTGGCAAAGCCCCTTCTTCATGAGTGATAAGACATTGTTTATTGGTAAGTTTATGAAACGAAAAGTCTATATTCTTAGGTTTGTAATTCTTCATGACAAAGGTATTGAGTATATAGTCAAATAAGGTTGTTCCGTGTAGATAATCCCTATTTCCTCTGAAGTAAAACTCAGTAGTTTTCATAACTCCTCAGATTTAAGGAATCTCTTTAAATTCCTCACATGGTTTATAGCAAAGTTGCCTGATACCGTCTCCCCTGGTGGTATATCCTTGATTACCACAGAACCTATTTTGACATTTGCGTTGTTTCCCACCCTTATGGAATTAGAAATGATCACTCCACCACCGATCCAGCATCCGGAACCCAGCTTTACGCGTCCAGCAAAAAAAACTTTTGCAGATATATCGCAATCGTTCCCTATTTTACAATCATGTCCAATATTTGTATGAATACCAATGTGAACATTATCTCCGATTATCGTAAACTCACCAATACTTACGGAACGCGAAATGTTTGTTCCTGCATGAATCAAACAGTTTTCTCCAATTAAAACCCCCCCGAAATGTTCTATATGTGTCTTCTTACCCAGTAGTTTTTTTGAGAAAAAACCTTGAGTCCCTATGGTGACATTATGGTAAATAACCGAATCATTTTTGATAATTGTATTATCAAGGATGATACTACCATCATGTATAACAACATTTTCTCCAATATAAATCTTTTCCCCCAAAATAGCAGATGGTGCAATTTTTGCTGTAGGTGCAATATAGGACTTGAAAGGATATCGTAAAGGGGGTGAGGCTAATTCATGCAGTTTCTTATTATGAAGAAAATAAAACAATTCATCTGCCTTCTCACTTATTATCAATGCCTTGTTAAATGGTTTATTTAGGATATCATAAATGATTGCAGCGGGAGGAGCTACAATGCCTTTAATATTCGGATTCCGAACAGCCTCTTCAAAGTACTTCTTATTCATAGCCATGCATAATGTATCCGGCAACTCGCTCCATGTAAATGAGGTTCTCCTGCATTCCTTTAAATAATGCTCTTCATAGATTTCTAATATCCTGAAAGTTTCTCTATTCTTTTTAACTGTCTCGAGTATCATTGTGGGTAATTAAAAACTATTTTGTTAAAGTGCTTCCTCTATTATATATCTGGGCCTCTGCTTAACCTCGGAGAATATCTTTGAGATATAAAGTCCTACCACGCTTAGACTAAGCATAATCAGTCCTGTTGAGAAAAAGATAGCGGCAAAGAGCGAGGCCCAACCTTTTATAGGAATATGATATACCACTTTCCTATATATTGCATATCCAAACATAAATATACTAAAAATAAACACCACCATACCGAGCTGGAATATAAAGATAAGAGGACGTTCTGAAAAGGATGCTATTGCATTTATTGCAAGCGCAAGCCTTTTTAAAAAATTATACTTTCTCTCCCCTGCATATCTTTTTGCACGATTTACTTCGACCTGAGTTGATCTAAAACCCACCCATGCCACAATTCCTCCTAAAAAGATAGCACGTTCCGGAAGTTTTTTAACTGATTCAACAACAGGTCTACTAATACATCTGAAGAGACCTAATCTTGCACTGATGCTAACATTTGATATCTTTGTAAATAGTCTGTTAAACAGCCCGGAGAAAAGTTCATATACTGGATTTGTATGTCTCCTTGAGGTTATCCCATGAACAATCTCATACCCTTCTTTCACCTTTTCTACAAGCCTTGGTATATCCTCAGGCCTGTCCTGAAGGTCACCATCCATGAGGATGGTGTAATCCCCCCTGCATCGATCTATACCTGCAAGCACCGCAATATGGTGACCAAAATTTCTTGAAAAGCTTATCCCTTTTAACCTTGGATCCTTCTCATGGAGTTCTTTAATCAACTGCCATGAATGATCGGTACTTCCATCATCCACCATTATAATCTCGTAGCCATCTCTATTATGGTTTTCCTGTTCACATAAACCCTCAAGTACGGGAGTTAGTCGCCTGTATAGTTCATGGATATTTTCTTCTTCATTATAAATGGGAATCACAACCGAAAAGAGGATTTGATTGTTCTGCATATTCATCCTTTTATTGAGACATTTTTAATTAAAGATTTTATAATATTCTTCGTGAAAAAGATAGAGTTTTTTAAACACTCCATTGATGAAGAGGATATAAAACGTGTAAACAAAGTCTTGCGCTCCATATTCCTCACCACTGGACAAGAGGTCACAAAATTTGAACAGGACTTCTCCTCATACATAGGCATGAAATATACTATAGGGCTTACAAGTTGTACAGCAGCACTTCACCTGAGTCTCGTTGCCCTTGGAATAGGTCAAGGTGATGAGGTCATCACCACGCCCATGAGCTTCTGTGCTACGGCAAATGCTATTATTCAAGCAGGCGCAAGACCTGTCTTTGTTGATGTTGAGGAAGAGACAGGCAATATAAATGCTGAACTTATTGAATCAGCCATGACCGAAAGGACAAAGGCTATCATACCTGTTCACCTTTATGGACAAATGTGTGATATGAAGAGGATCAAAGAGATAGCAGAAAAATATAGTCTTAAAATCATCGAAGATGCAGCCCATGCCCTTGAAGCATCAAGGGACGGAATAAGGGTAGGGCACCTCTCCGACATGACATGTTTCAGCTTCTACGCCACAAAGAATATAACATCAGGTGAAGGAGGTGCGGTATGTACCGAGGACAAGAATATGGCAGAATATTTAAAGATGTTAAGAATCCATGGCATTGATAAAGAGGCAGCAGATAGATATACAAAATTCTATCGACACTGGGACATGCCCGTTTTTGGATGGAAATACAATATGGACAATATACAGGCAGCACTCCTAATTGGTCAGCTAAGGAGAGTCGAAGAATTATGGATAAAGAGAGACAGGCTATGGCGTCTTTATGAGGAGGAACTTGGTAAAATAAATGGTATAAGACTCCTCAAGACCCTGCCAAATTCAAGGCATGCAAGGCATCTCTTCACTGTACTCGTGCCCTCTGAAAAGAGAGATGCTGTTCTCTGGGCCTTACAAAATAAAGGTATCGGTGTGGCTGTAAATTATCGTCCCATTCATCTGTTAAGATATTACCGAGAGACTTTTAAATTCAGGGAAGGGGACTTTCCTGTAGCAGAAGAGATTGGCAAACGTACAATATCGCTCCCTCTTTATCCTTCACTCGGAGATGATGAGGTAAGATATGTGGTCGAGGTTTTAAGAGAAACATTAAGGAGAGAAACATGAAAACAATCCTTATTACAGGTGGTGCAGGTTTTATCGGGAGTAATTTTATAAGACATTTATTCAACAAATATCCTGATTACAGAATAATAGTCCTTGATGCTCTCACCTATGCAGGCAATCTCGAAAATATACCTGCTGAGATCAGGGATTCTGAAAGGTTTGAATTCTGGTATGGTAACCTGAATAATCTTGACCTTGTAGCTGACCTTGTGCAGCGCTCACAGATGGTTATTCATTTTGCTGCTGAGACCCATGTTGCACGCTCACTTTATCTGAACAGGTTATTCTTCATCACAGATGTGCTCGGTACACAATCGATCGCTAATGCTATCTTAAAATATTCAGAAAATATAGAAAGATTCATACATATATCCACATCTGAGGTATATGGAACAGCCATCTATGAACCAATGGATGAAGATCATCCACTTAATCCAACCTCTCCATATGCTGCTGCAAAGGCAGGTGCAGACAGGCTTGTATATTCATACATGAGATCCTATAATCTTCCTTGTGTGATTATAAGACCTTTTAATAACTACGGTCCATATCAGCATCTTGAAAAGGTGATACCAAGATTCATAACGAGTGCCATCCTTAAAGAACCATTTACAGTCCATGGTGATGGTTCAGCAGCAAGGGACTGGATCTATGTTGAAGATACAGCAGAGGCGATTGATAAGGCATTACATGTCCCGCTGGATAAAGTAAGGGGGGAGGTCTTTAATATTGGAACTGGTACCAGCATTAGTGTCCTTGACATAGCAAAGAAGATAATCGAGGCATTTGGATTAGGTGATAAATACCTGACGTTTATGGAAGAAAGGTATGGTCAGGTTCAGAAACATCTCTCCTCCACAGAGAAAGCAGAAAAGATACTCGGTTTTAAAGCAGCTACAACATTTGAAGAGGGTCTAAGTAAGACCATTCAATGGTATAAGGAGAACAGGCGATTCTGGGAGAAGCAGATACCCATGCGTCGGGTACCTGTCAAGAGACAGGATGGTTCGGTTGTATGGTATTAATGTTCAGTTTAACTGAATATTATCAAATTTCTTGATACTTAAATGTATTGAAATGGTGGTTATAAATGTATTCACAAATAGCAGAACAAATATCGCCCCACCAATTATAAACCACGCCCTCTGTGTAAATTCTATCTGTGCTGATTCCTTTAAGAAATATAAATATATAGGCACCATCTCAATAGCCAGAGTAAAGATTATCAGGATAACGGATATAATCATATAGATTGTATTTCCTGTCTTTATCTCTTCATCCTCACTACCTTTGATCATGCTTTTCAGATCAGAAATACCGAAGTTAATCGCCATACCAACAAGTGAGATGCATAAAAGCAGGGTAGTCAATATTTCTATCCCAAATAAGGCATCCCCAATTTTTATAAATAATGATGAAAATGCCGACAGGGATAGACCTATTATGAGTATAGGTATCAAAAGAAAGAAAAACTTTGTCAAGATATACCTTCTCGATATCAGAGGAGAGGCCTTGATTATCCACAGGGAATTACCCTCCGAAAGTATTGATGGATAAACAAGTTTTGAACTGAGTGACGCGATTATAATCAGTATCAGTCCGAGATTGAAGAAAGATACAATATACTTCAGTTTAACGGCATACTCTACCCAGTTTAATGGCACAGAGGCAATGCTGAAGAGGTAGATTATAACCAATGAAAGGAGTATAAGATGCTGGTGAATATTTCTGATATCCTTAACCTGATATAGGAGGTCTTTCTTCAATATGGCCAGCTTCTGTACATCAAGGGGCAGCACCTTAAACCCTTTAAAGATATGATGGGCATGTTTCTTCTTCCCCCTTAAGATGGCACCCTCTCCATGAAGCAGACTCCATCCACTGTAATAAAACCTTTTATATATGAAAATCAGCATAATTACTGTTATATAGGATGTCAGAAAGAGCAGAGCAACGTAGATGAATAAATCTTCAAAATCTTTACTAAGGTAATCAAAGATAGACTCACTGAGCCATCTGTTTGGAAGTAGTATAAAAGATGGCGCTTTTAGTTCAACCAAGAAGAGTTTCAG
>Ga0180896_1202_pt1 | contig 12196 bp, 9 predicted proteins | sample Deesub1362A_J573_FD_124283 | JGI IMG/M metagenome (GOLD analysis project Ga0180896, IMG submission 124283) | Nitrospirae bacterium JdFR-84
ANTTGTNNNATATCTAAAATATCCTGAGGACTATACGCTCGTAATTTTAATACAATAATTCCTTCTGGTTTTGCAACCCATGTCTTAATATTATTCATTTCTTCTTAAAGTATATTTTTCGATTAGTTTCCCTTGCAGGGAATTAAGAATTTTAAGAAAATTTTTAAAAGGCTTTTTCACGTTTTGCTTTTTTTAAAGCTTCTTTCAATTCCTGACATAATTTACTTAGCATAAGAGATTCCTCTATCCTCTGAGAGGGGCTTAATTTTTTAGCCTCATGGATACGATATTTGATCTTTTCTTCTCTAATCTTACATGCTTTCATTATCAATTCTTTTTAATCAATTCTAAGAATTCCACTCTTGTCGATTCCTTTGTACGAAATATTCCCCTTACTGCAGAGGTTACGGTCCTGGCATTTGGTTTCTTAACTCCCCGCATGGACATGCACAGGTGTTCTGCATCTATTATTACCATGGCTCCCTTTGGCTTTAATTTTTCCATTATCATATCAGCCAGTTGTGTGGTGAGCCTCTCCTGAACCTGTGGTCTCTTAGCAAAGTGCTCCAGTGCCCTTGCAAGTTTACTAAGACCCACTATGCGTCCTCCAGAGGGTACATATGCCAGATGTGCCTTCCCAATAAATGGTAACAGATGGTGTTCGCACACAGAGTAAAAAGGGATGTCTTTGAGTAAGACCATTTCATCGTGGCTTTCTCCTTCAATTGGAACAAGTATCTCCTCTGCATCACTTTCAAGTCCTGAAAAGATCTCTTCGTAGAGATCAGCAATCCTTCTTGGTGTATCCTTGAGACCGGGTCTGTCAGGATCTTCACCAATACCCTCCAAGATTAATCTTACTCCTTTTATTATCTTTTCCCTGTCCAATGTGATTACCTCAAAAAGGGGTTGAAAATTTTACCATTTAAATAATAGTGCTGTCAAAAAACCTAATTTTAATTGAACTAATCATTGACCATCATTTGAGTTATGTACATCTTATTATTCTCCTGTCAGTGATGATCTTATCTACCTTTATATCATGGGATTCAGCAGGTATCTTCTCACTGATCTGTTCTTCAAAGGCAAGCGCTATGGTGATTATATGTTTATTGAGCCTGCTCAACTGACGTGATTCATAACTCAGGAGTCTGTCATAGTATCCTCCTCCATAGCCCAGACGGTGGCCCTTTAAATCAAATCCAGTACCAGGAATTATTATAAGATCAATATCTTTGAGATCCACTTCTCTATCTGGTCTTGCAGGTGGCTCGAGTATCCCCATATACCCTGGTGAAAGTTCAGAGAGATCCTTAATCTCAAAGAGTCTCAGTATTCTGTGTCTTGTATCTACCCTTGGAAGGATGAGTCTCTTTTTCATAGCAATAACATCCTCAAGACAGTTTCTGGTGTTTACTTCTGAGCCAAATGAGACATAAAAGAGGATCGACTTCGCTTCTTTAAATTCTCTCAAATTGAAGAGCCTCTTCTCAATTGCTGCCTCTTTGACCCTCTTTATTTCTGGTGGAATAGAATCCCTCTTTTGGAGAAAATATTGCCTGAGTTTCTTTTTCATCTATTTGATAATGAATCGAGTTTGATTTTTATTTTTATGGCCTCCTGAAGAAGTCGCTCAGATGCCCTGTAAACAGGTATGCCATTCATATCTGCCTCCACTACAGCCTCATTCAGTGAGATACTGCCAAGAAACTCAAATTCTCTTAGTTCATCTTTTATAAATCTGATATCTCCTTCTTTCTTTATTTTGTTTGCCAGGACAAAGACTCTCTTTATTCCAAGTCCTGAGGAGAGTTCCTTTACTGTTCTTGCTGTCTGAATACTCCTCTTTCCAGGCTCAACCACTACTATAAAGGAATCGACTCCCTCGGCTGTTCCCCTTGTGAGATGTTCTATTCCTGCCTCCATGTCTACGACCACTACCTCATCTCTCTCAACTATAAGGTGTTTGAGGAGCCTTCTGAGGAGCGTGTGTTCTGGACAATAACAGCCTGATGCAGCAGACTTTGATTTTCCCATAATGAGAAGGGTGATTCCATCATACTTGAATCCAAAATTCTCAGGGATGTCATCAACTCTGGGATTGAGTTTAAAAACTCCACCACTTGTTCCTGGTCTTGCTCCTGTCCTCTCTTCAATAAGATCATCCATTTCTGCAATGGGTTTTAATCTCGATATATCTGCATCTGAGATACCCAGGGCAGATGCAAGATTTGCATCAGGATCAGCATCCACTGCAATAACCTTTTTCCCTTCTTTTGCATAGAGATGGCACAAAAGTGCTGTAACTGTTGTTTTACCCACACCTCCCTTTCCTGTAATCGCTATTTTCATCGATCCATTTCCATCATAATAGTTTAAGATTGTTGGTTTCAAGTCAACTATTTTAAAATTATCTTTAGACTACATTTTTTGTCTTTCCTCATCCCTGTCTATAGATCTTGAGACAAGCCAGTCCTCCTTTGTATTGTTTACCCCTGGAAGGGGCAGAATATAACCGCAATTGTATAGGAAGGCAAAAATATTGAACGCTTTGAATAGTTATATTATAATGTAGGCCATATCATTTAAAAAATAAATCTTAAAAGGAGAGGGGTCATGAAAAGAGAGGAGTGGAAGAGTCAATTTGGATTCTTACTTGCTGCTGTTGGATCAGCGATTGGGCTTGGCAATATCTGGAGATTCAGTTACATGGCCTATAGCAATGGTGGAGGTGCGTTCCTTATACCATATGTAGTTGCACTGTTGACGGTTGGTATTCCATTGCTGATACTGGAGTTTGGTGTGGGACATGAGAGGATTGGTTCTGCTCCACTTGCATATGCAAAGATCCAGAAAAAGTGGGAGTGGCTTGGTTGGTGGGCTGTTGTATTTGTAATGTTCGGAATAGAACTTTACTATACAGTCATTATAGGCTGGTGTGTGAATTATTTTCTTCTCTCCTTTAATCTTGGATGGGGAGGAGATCCAAAGACATTCTTTTTCCAGGAATTCCTTGCCTTAAGTGACGGTCCTTCACAGATCGGTCAGATGAGGACTTCTATATTTTTTGCAACCATATTTATATGGTTTATGAACTGGCTGATCGTTTACAGGGGAATTCAAAAGGGTGTTGAACTTGCAAACAAAATCTTCATGCCCTTGCTTTTTATACTTACTGCTATACTGGTTTTCTGGTCACTCTCTCTAAAAGGTGCAGGTGAGGGAATAAAGGCTTATCTGACACCTGACTTTTCCAAACTCACCAATCCAAAGGTGTGGATAGATGCCTACAGCCAGATATTCTTCACGCTCAGTCTTGGTTTTGGAATAATGATAGCCTATGCAAGTTATCTGCCTAAAAAATCAGATATATCAAAAAATGCAATCCTCACAGCAGTACTTAATTGTGGATATTCTCTATTTGCAGGTTTTGCAGTATTTTCAGTGCTTGGGTATATGGCTCTATCAGAGGGTAAACCGGTGGCAGAGGTTGTGGACAAGAGCATCGGACTCGCCTTTGTTGCATATCCAAAGGCCCTGAGCCTTATGCCTGGAGGAAATCTCTTTGGTGCAATCTTCTTTATGTGTTTAGTGGTTGCTGGTCTATCGTCTTCTATCTCTATCATAGAGGCATTTACATCTGCCTATGTAGATAAATTTAATGCAGACAGGAGAAAAGTAGTAACTGTGATTTCTGTGCTGGGTTTTCTTGGATCTGTAGTCTTTACCACTCAGGGTGGACTGTACTGGCTTGATATCGTTGATCACTTCCTTACTAATTATGGATTGGTAGTAGTCGGGATCTTTGAGAGTATTCTTGTTGGATGGATGTTTAAGACCGATATACTCAGAGACCACATTAACAGATATTCGTCAATAAAGATTGGTAAATGGTGGAATGGTCTTATAAAAATATTTGTTCCCGTTGCCCTTGGTATCTTACTATTGGGTGCACTTTATAATGAAGTACAGGCTCCTTATGGAGGTTATTCATGGGGTGCGATATTACTTCTTGGTTTTGACTGGATACTCTTTACCATCATCGTTGCTATTGTATTCGCATTGAGACCTTGGAAGACAGACCAGATGAAAAGTGCAGGACACATTGAAGATTAATCTAAAATACTGGTGGACGGTAGGGGAGTCGAACCCCTGACCTCCAGAGTGCGATTCTGGCGCTCTCCCACCTGAGCTAACCGCCCGTTTTCATTGACGCACCCAAGTATGTTTAGTTATTATAGCAACTGGTTATGATTGAGGTAAATAAATGAGAACTTATCCTCAAGACCTGTACCCTTGGCCTGCCTCCTTCAATTATAATTAACAGGACATGAAGATAGACAGAGATACACGAAGACGGTTTATTACAAATACAGGGATCATAATCCTCTTTATTGCAATCGTGTATTTTCTTCTCAGAGGGCCTTATCTTTCAAATTCAATAAAAAGGCTGATCATTCCACAACTTGAAAACATCACGAGAGAAAGGGTCATCATAGATAAGGCAGTGATTAACCTCTTTCCCTTTTATGTGCAGGCCAAGAGTTTTAAACTCTTTGATAAAAAGGGTAATAGACTCCTCTGGATCACAAAGGCAAGGGCATATATAGATATTATAGGTCTAATTAACAACAAAATTATTATTAGGAAATTAGTCCTTAAAGAACCAGACTTAACTGCTAAAAGACAGGACATCGAGAGAATAATTAAAAATTTCAAGGCATCTTCAATCGGCAAAAAGGGGAAATATAAAGTCCTTGTCAAAGACATAAAACTTATCGATGCAAAGATTAATTACATAGATGATAAACAGAAAATAAAATTCATTGCAGAGGGAATGGATCTTGATGTACTGACAAAAAGCACTATTTCTATAGACTTTATAATCAACAAGATATTTGCAATACTGCCCAATCAGGGTGAGATAGAGTCGAGCATCAAAGGAAAAATCAAGTTAAGAGGAAGGGATCTCTCTATAAAAAGACTGGTGTGGAAATCAGGAAATTCTTACCTAATTGCTGATGGAGACATAAAATTTGATGACCTCTGGAATGTTAAAGAGGGTAATCTTGAAACAGAGGTAAAGGTATTTTCTGATGAATATAACAGACTCTTCGCCATTAAAAATCAAAAATCAGGAGAACTATCATTTATAGGGAATATTATTTTAAGCGAATCTGAAGACTCTCGATTTCCTGAGGTAACACTTGATCTAAAGACAAGGGGAAATTTTTATCTTGAATCATTGATGGAAATACTTCGTGTAAAGAGCAGAATTATGGGTAGGCTCATGGTTGATGGGGAGATAAAGGGTAAATTCCCGAATCTACAGGGAGCAGGACAGGCAAGACTTGAGGATGCCATGTTTGGTAGACTGCCTGTAAAGGATATTACAGGAAGGATTTATTACAGTAAAAAGAGGTTCTCCCTTGAAGACTTTGTAGCCCATGTATATGAGGGATTAATGAAAGGAAGGGCAGAATTGTACATACCCTCAGGTAATTACAGAGTTATAGCAGATGTGAAGGGAATAAGGAGTAAAGATTTCTTCAAATTAATCAGATGGACACCTCCCCTATCTGAGGGTAGAATTTATGGAAATTTTGATCTAAGACACAGAAAGGGTACCCCTCTCGCTGTAGAGGCAGATCTTAAATATATTAAAACAGATAGAAATCCAGAAATTCAGACCAAAAATGTCTTTTACAGAATTAGTGAGATTTCTGCCTCACTATCTTTTAAAAACAAGGTGGTATCTTTCAGAAGCATGAATGTCAGATCAGAGAATTCCACACTTATAATGGATGGATTTATAGACCTTGCCAGAAAAAGACTCAATCTTAACTTAAATCTGAAGTCAGACGATATTCGTGACCTTACACATCCATTTTATTCAGGAATAAAAACAGGTGGCACATTCTCTGGAACCATGATAGGTTTGCTCAAAGATCCTGAAATTAAAGGACGGATCACTTTAGACAGGGGAGAGATAAAAGGTATTCCATTTAACAATATATTTGCTGATATAGAGTACAGGATAAAACATCTTACTGTACACGAAATAAAGATCAAGAGAGATAACTCACTTATTGAAGGTACCGGAAGTATAGACTTTAGAAAGGCAAAGGGGCTCTTCTCATTAAAGGATCCCTATTTCAGAATAGAAATAAAGGTCATTGATATCCCGATCAAAGAAATTGCTGATATATTTTATCCCACCATAGATTTTTCAGGCGTGGTTAGAGGATCTATTTCATTTAATGGAGGACTTGATAAGTTTATTTCCGACATAGACCTTTTACTCAAAGAAGGAGATATTCACAAACAGAAAATAGACCAAGGCAGATTCAAGATTATCATTACTGAAAAGGGAGTGGGTGTCCGTGAAGTTACACTTAAAAGAGGAAGATCTACCATTTCAGCACTTGGAGAGATCGATTTTGACAAAGAGTTCCACATCACTATAGAGTCTCAAAAGATATATACCCAGGATATCGAATTTATCAATATTAGTAAATATAACATCGATGCCGAATTTGATATTCATGCCAGTGGTTCAGGAAGAATCGATAATCCCAATATGACATACACAATTAATATATTCAGAATTAATATATTCAGAAGCCAAATAGGAGGAATTGATGCAGGAAAGGGATCTATCAAAGGGAAATTAAAACAGAAGGTTCTTTCAATTGGTGGTGAAATAGCAGAGGGTAGAATAGGTATTAAAGGTAAATATAATCTTAAAAGGGGCTCATGGAATATTATAGCAGATCTCAGAAATGCCAATTATGATTTTATCTTAAAGGGCTTCTTTGCAAGAATCCCTGATAGTGTCTCTGTTGAAGCAGAAGGTAGATTTAAGATCGGTGCCAGTAATGGCAAAATATTCATGGATTCTGTCTTTTCTTCACTGAGACTCTACTGGCCCGAGTTTTCCCTGGAAAACAGAGATACCATACACTTCACCTTCGAAGAAGGAGAAATGAAAGTCAAATCCTTTTCATTGTATGGTCATAATACAGTTCTTTCTATATCGGGCAAGGTGAGTAAGGATAAGATACTCGATCTTATGATTTCTGGAAATCTGGATCTGAAACCACTAAGTATTGTAAGAGAAGATATAAGATCTATCAAAGGCAAAGGTATCGTAAACATAAAGATACAGGGTACACTTAGTGCTCCTGAATTTGCTGGTGAAATTGGTATTGTAGATACTTCGATTGTCTTTCGTCCTTCAATGGTAAAGGTAGGGCCTATAAATGGCTCACTCACATTCAGTGGTACACGGTTCTCTTTTGATGCCCTGAGTGTAGCGTTTGGAGGAGGGAATGTAACTTTAACTGGATATGGTAATTTAAGCCAGTTAAAAATTAGGAAGCTGTTTATAGATGCAAATATTGAGAGGGTGAGGATTTTTCCAACAGAAGGGATTATGGCAGAGATAAATGGTGATCTTTTTTATGAAAGATTAGATAGGGGAGCAAATATTTCGGGGAATGTAGAAATTATCAAGGCAAGATATTTAAAGAAAATGGATATAAAAAAGTGGCTTCTTGGTATAAAGGAAGTTAGTGTTCAGAAGGTAAAAATTCCTGCATTCTTAAGAGATACAAAGATACACCTCAAAATAACAGCAAGAGAAAGTGTATTCATTGACAATAATATTGCACAGGCTCCCCTGAGTATGAATATAAATTTTATTGGTACTCTGGAAAATTATGGTATGGTTGGAAGAATAGAGGCAAATCGAGGAAAGATATTCTTTGGAGGAAATGAGTTTAGAATTTCCGAGGGAACAAGTATAGACTTTGTAAACCCTGAAAGGATAGAGCCCATATTCCACATTGTAGCAGATACATATAAAAGTGACTATCACATTCAAATGTCGATTGATGGATCAACAGAAGAATTTATCCTCTCTCTGTATTCTGATCCACCCCTGTCAGAGAATGACATCCTCACCCTTCTTACATTCGGTCATATTGGTTCTTTACCAGCAACATCAGGNGGATTTATAGGGGAAGAGGCTGCCTCAATTCTGGGTGGAGACATTCAAAAAGAAGTACAAAGCGAGATAAAGAGTCTTACAGGTGTTGAGCGGTTTGAGATTCAACCTCAGACCACCTCAACAGGGGCAATTGCACCAAGGATAACCATTGGGAAGAAATTATTCGAGGACAAGATATTTGTACTTTATTCTACCTCTATAGGTACTACTGAAGAGCAAATTATCAGAGTTGAGTACAAATTGAGTGATCAGTGGTCAATTGTAGGTTCAAGAGATGAACTGGGCAATACAGGTGCTGATATAAAATTTAGGTTTGAGTTTAGATGAGAAATATGGTTCAAAGTGGTTCAAGGTAGTTTTCAATGATGGTTATGATGAAGGAAGACAAAATTAGCGGATGGATATTTTGTGTAATCTGTATCTTTACACTCTTTATTGCCAAACATGTGTATGGAATTTCCGAACATAAAATTATTAAAGATATAGAGATTAGGGGTCTGAACAGGATTGACAGAGAAGAATTTATGGATCTTATCTGTATAGGGAGTGGAAATATCCTTGATCGAGATCTCATAAAACAAGGAATAAGGAGGGCTTTTCTGAAGGGTGTATTCAGAGATATTAGAGTATTTTCAGAGCCTTTTGGCGATGGAGTGAGACTCATATTTGAAGTGGAAGAGTTCCCTACTATAAGAAGGATTCGATACCATGGTAATGAACATATCTGGAGTAAAGATATAGATAAGGTATTTATATTTAAAAAAGGAGAAGAGTTTAAGAAAGAGTTAATTACTAATGCGGTGGAAAAGATCGAGGATTTTTATAGAAAACATGGTTATAAAAATACAGATGTCTCTATTGAGGTTATAGATATACCAAATAAGAACATGGTTGATATCAATGTAAAAATAAAAGAAGGGATACCATTAATAATCAAAAAGATAGAGACTCCTCTCGATGTCCTGAGAGTTATAAAGACTCAAAGAGGAGATGTGCTGGACATAGAGAGACTCGAGAGAGATATAGAGAGAATCAGGGAATATTACAAAAGACAGGGATATCTCAGGCCACGAATAGGACCATATGTGTTCGATCACGGGATACTCAGAATTCCGGTTGAGAAGGGACCGTTGCTTAAAGTAAGTTTTTCTAATAATAGGGCTATAAAAACAAAACATCTAAGAAAGATCCTTCCGTTTTTTAAAGATGGTTATATAAGTGAGGAAAATATCGAGAATGCAATAAAGAAGATAAAAGATCTATATAATAGCAAAGGATATGTCGATACCCGTGTGATTGCATCTGTTGAAAGAAAAGACAACGAGATAAGATTAAATTTTTTTATTCAGGAAGGGGAGAGAGTTAAGGTAGGTAATATCAGATTTAGAGGCAATTCTATATCCAGTAAAGACCTCTATGGTGTCCTTAAACTTAAAGAAGGAGAGCCATTTGATATAAATCTGTTATCAGAAGATATTGATACTTTAAAAAATTATTACAGAAATAGAGGGTTTCTTGATATGAAGATTGAGGTAAAAAGGGAGTTCCATAATGGTGTAGTTGATATTGAGTATTTTATCGATGAGGGAAAAAAAACAGTGATACAGGCTATCAAGACAGAGGGAAATAAATACTTTAATTCTAAACAAATTATAGAGACATCAGGAATAAAGTTGGGCGATCCGTTTAATCTTCTTGAGATAGGCAATGCGAGACTCAGGATAATAAGACTCTACAGAAACAATGGATTTGCTGATGTGAGAGTCAGGGTAGAACACGAGATAAAAGGAGGAGGTGCTTTCATCAGATTCTATATAGACGAAGGAGATCAATACTTAATAGGGAAGGTGATTATAAAGGGCAATAGGCTTACAAAACCCAAGATCATAAGGCGTGAATTTCTCTTTGAAGAGGGCGATATATACAATCACGACAAAATATTAAAAGTAAAACAGGCACTCTACAGGCTTGGTATCTTTAGAAAAGTTACTTTTGAAGATATTGACACAGGAGAGACTATAGATGGTAGACGAATAGTAGATCTCATACTCCATCTTGAAGAGAGCAAGCCTGGCTCTGTGGAATTAAGCCTGGGTTATGGTGATTATGAGAAGTTTCGTGGTACGATAGACATTAATTACAAAAACCTCGGTGGATATAACAGGCAGATCGGTTTCAAGACCCGAATAAGTACCATTAGTCAGAGATTTGTTCTCTATTTCAGAGAACCATGGTTATTTAACTGGCCAAATTTCCCATTTAAGGCATATGTATTCAGAGAAGATAGAAAGTCAATTAATATCGATACAAGAGAGGTAATGTATAAAATTAGTAAATTTGGAATGGTGGCAGGTATTGAAAAGTCACTTACAGAAAGACTCACCGTGAGTCTTAATTATGAATATTCATCTACAGAGACAAAGGATGTAAAACCAGGAGTGATATTGAGCAAGGAAGATACAGGGACAATCGGGATCGGGAGCATCTCTCCTGGAATATTCTATGATACAAGGGACAATCCATTTGATCCAACAAGGGGATCATTCAACAGTGTTGTCATTAAATTTGCATCCTCTCTTCTGTTTTCAGAAATAAATTTTATAAAGGTGGCATTTAAGAGTGCCTGGTTTTACCCTGTTTATAAGAATATTGTCTTTGCCTCTGCCCTGAGAGGTGGGGTAGCATTTACACTCGAAGATGAGAAGGACTTGCCCCTTATAGAGAGATACTTTCTTGGGGGCAGGACTACTGTAAGGGGATATGATCAGGATATGCTCGGCCCAAAAGGAGAGGAGGGACTTCCTACAGGTGGTAATATATTCGGTCTGATCAATGCAGAATTTAGAATTCCCTTGGGAAGGGGGTTCAGTATGGTTACTTTCTTAGATGGAGGTAATGTGTGGCGTACCATAAGTGATATAAATGAGGACTTGAGATATACAGCAGGGGTAGGATTGAGATACAAGACGCCTGTTGGTCCTGTGAGGATCGATTATGGACATAAATTGAGCAGAAAGAGGGGAGAGAGTAGGGGTGAGGTACATTTCAGCTTTGGACATGCATTTTGATTCAAACATGTTCGGATCAATCATCAGAATAATTTTATTTACACTTATCCTGAATCTGAGTATCTTTTATGATATTGCTTCCACAGAATTGATAGACAGGGTTGTGGCTATTGTTGGAGATGATGTAATACTCTATAGTGAACTCAAAGAAGCACTGAGAGAGGCAAGGGTAAAAGGGGAGGATCTGACAGAAGATGAGATGCTTGAGAGGCTGATAAACAGGAGATTAATACTCATTGAGGCAAGAAAATTCAGGATTGGTACAAAGAAATATTATCGAGATACAGAAGATGAAGCAAGACTCATTGATGATTATATTACAAACAGAATCAGGGTCATGATACAGGTGTCCTTCGATGAAATAGAGGCCTATTATAATGATCACAGGGAAGAGTTTAGTAATAAAGGGCTATATGAGGTATGGAATGAAATAGAAGACATCCTTAAGACTCAAAAATTGAATGAGACACTCGAAAGATATATTCAGGGCCTGAAGCAGAGTACATATATAAGAAGACAATTGCACTGATCTTATCCCTGTGAGAGGTTTTTGATTACAGCCACTTCCTCACACTCTGGAAACTTTGGACACCTGAGGCAATCACCCCATATCTTTTGTGGCAGGCTGTTTTTATCTACTTCTTTAAAACCCAATTTTTTGAAGTACTCAGGAGTATATGTGAGGATAAAAACCTGTTTTACTCCGAGGGCCTTTGCCTCTCTTAATGCCTTTTTAATAAGCCTTTTACCAATGCCCATCCCCTGGTATTCTTTTAATACAACAATGGATCGTAATTCAGCCAGGTCTTCCCAGAGTATATGCAGTGCAGCAGTGCCAACGATCTTACCATCTGTCTCACACACAAAAAAGTCCCGCAGATTCTCATAGATCTCATTCAGAGAACGTGGTAAAACCAGATCCCTCTTGGCAAATCTGTTTATGAGGGATTGGATCTCCTTTGCGTCACCTATTCTTGCCTTTCTGATCTTCAATTTTTCTATAGAGGTCAATCAATATCCCTTCTCTTAATCCATAATCACTGACAGTGATTTCAGTGAAGTTAAAGATATCCATGAACATAAGAAGTATAAGTGTACCAGGTACAATAATGTCAAG
>Ga0180896_1201_pt1 | contig 12158 bp, 12 predicted proteins | sample Deesub1362A_J573_FD_124283 | JGI IMG/M metagenome (GOLD analysis project Ga0180896, IMG submission 124283) | Nitrospirae bacterium JdFR-84
TCTTAAGTCTTTGGTCTTTCTCGTGATTGGTATCTGCCTTCTGATATTTATATACTCGAGGCTGGACCTTAGGAGTCTCCTCAAATCGGAGACAGCATATGGATATTTCCCTGAGCAGGCAGCAGAGTATATTGTTTCAAGGTCTATACCCAAGCCGGTGTTTAACGATGTAAACTGGGGAGGCTATCTTATCTGGAGACTTTGGCCTCGATACAGGGTATTTATTGATACGAGAACACTTAATATCGATGTCTTTAAGCAGTATCTCAGTATAATTAGTAATTACGAGACAGAAGGCAAATTGATCCTTGATGCCTATGGCATCAAGAGTATAATTACTCCTGCAATAAATCCATATACAGGTAAGATATTTCCCCTTGTAAGAGGCCTCTACAGGGATGAAGACTGGGCACTGGTCTATCTTGATGGTGTAGCAATGATCTTTGTAAGAGACAAGCATTCCACACACAGACTTCCCAAGGCTGCTATCTATGAGGAAGTCCTTTATGAGATAAACTTCTGGTACCCTGCATTTCCCCGTATGCCTGGCTATAGAGAGAGCATCGCAGAGGCTTATAAGGTGTTAAAAAAGGATAAAATTTTACCGGAAGGATACTGAAGATTCAATATGCAAAGATTCAAGGACCTCAGATTTGAGAAATTACTCCCATTCATTATGATCCTTTTATTTTTCCTGCTCTTCACCTCAATACCTCTCTGGGACCCTGACTTCTGGTGGCACATGAAGACAGGTGAATATATATTCTCAAATACTGCACTGCCTGATGAAGACCCTTTCGGTAGCATATCACCTGATAGTAATCCTCTAAGGTATGAGGTGCTCTTGAAAAGATACTGGCTTGCCCAGGTTATCCTTTATACAATATGGAATGCTTTGGGTATAAAAGGGATAATATTACTCCGTGCCCTCATCTTGACGCTAACATTAGTTATTATATATCTGCTTTTGAGGCAAGCCACTAAGCCCCTTTTGGTATCAATGGTTATCTTCCTTACAGGAGGGGTAATGCTCTATTTTACAGGGGAGAGACCCCAGATGTTTGCCCTACCCATTCTTGCGTTGATGGTATTTATGATCGAAGGCTACCGTCAGCAAAGGTCAGCATGCTTTTACGCCCTTCCACTTCTGATGTTAATCTGGGGCAACCTTCATGGGAGTTATCTACTTGGAGACCTCTTGATAGCCTTCCTGCTTATCGTTGAATTTATTAAATACATGCTTGGCAGAAGTGATTTTAGTAAAAGGCAATTGAGAATATTCATTCTTATAAGTGCTACTGCTATTATCTCCTCCCTGCTTAACCCAGTATTTTACAAGACCTTCTTACTCTATCTTAGATTCCATTCAGGGATTCTTATAAGAGGTGCGATTGAGCATATGTCACCAATCAAGCTTGCAGTGCTTTATAGAAAATACTTTATTTGCTTCTGGATTCTTTCAGCCTTCATTTCAGTATGCATTTTTTTAGGAAGGCAAAGAGGGTTTAATATATGGCATCTTGTAACCTTGATACTCTTTACCCTTAGCCTTTATGGTGCAAGATACATGGTCTTTTTTGCAATAATAGCTCCTCTTTCCTTAAAGGATATTAGTGATGTGAGGATATTTAATAGCAAAAGATTATCCTTCCTCCTCTCATCGCTCCTCATCCTGATAATGGTTACAGGTATTGTCAAAAACAGACCATTCAATTTTTCCATAATCAATACCTATCCAGAAAAGGCTGTGGAGTTTGTGAAGGGACTTAATATGCGTGGTAATATATTTAATTACTTTGACTGGGGAGGATACCTTATAGCCCGACTCCCTGATAGTGATATCTTTATAGATGGCAGGATACTTGATGAAGAGAGGTATATCACATACAATCTTATTATAGAGGGCGTTGAGATAGGCAAGAGAAAGGAATGGCAGATGTTACTCGATGCAAATAACATAGACATGATAATCCTGCCCATAAGGGACCTCAATACAGGTGAACCATTGAGGTTAATACCGTCGTTACTTAGAAGCAATTCCTGGTCGGTTCTGTATAATGATGGTACATCCGTTGTCTTTATAAAACGAGCTCTGCTATAATATGCGACATGATAATAGACTGCCATGTGACAGGCACAGGGGATTTTCAGGTTAAACCCAAAGACCATGGTCAATCATCTGTTGTCCAAGCAGGGGATAAAATGAAACTTTTTAAACTTCTTACCCTTCTTACCCTTTTTTTTGTAGCATGCGCACCTCCACCACCTCAAAAAAAGCCTGTAGAGCTTTTCTGGCCCCTCCCACCTGATGAGCCAAGGATCAAGTTCATCGCCTCATATCGTAGTGAGCGTGACCTTAAACCACCTGCAAGATGGCTGGAGGCACTCGTTGGTCCTGATCCTATGAAGAGACTGAGAAGGCCATTCTTTGCAGTCCCTGACAAGAAGGGTAATATCTACGTATCAGACCCGGAACAAAAGGCGGTCTTTAAGTTTGACCTTCAGAAAAAGAAGGTCTCTATCTTTGGCCGACTTGCAGTCCCTCTGGGAATGGATATCATCCATTCAAGTGGAATACTCCTTGTTGCTGATGGCAAGGCAAAGGCTATTTATGGTTTTAGGCTCAAGGATGGTGAGCCAGCCATGGGTATATCGAGCAACTTCAAGAGGCCTGTTGCTGTAAGGGTAGATGAGAAGAATAAGAGGATATATGTTGTTGATTCTGCGAGGAGCGATATACAGGTCTTTGACCTCACTGGCAGATATCTCTTCACCATAGGCAAAAGGGGCAAGGGCGATAGAGAATTTCTTATCCCCCTCGGGATAGATATTGACAGCCAGGGAAGGATATATGTTGCAGATGCCTTTAATTATCGTATTCAGGTACTTAATATGGATGGTAGCTATATCACCTCTCTTGGATATGGCATCGGCAGGAAGTGGGGCAACTTTGATAAACTCAAGTCTGTAGCCATTGACTCTGATGACCATGTCTATGCCCTTGATGCCTCTCATTCAAATGTACAGATTTTTGATATTAAGAATAATATGTATATGTTTTTTGGCTCCCCTGGCAATAAAAGAGGTCAATTTTTTCTTCCCACAGGGATATATATAGATGACAATGATTATATCTATGTGGCTGATAGTTTAAATAGAAGGGTACAGGTATTCAAGTATCTCGGTTCTGAGTAAGGGGATTTGGGTGATTTTTCACAGCATGTGTTATTTCGCGCAGATTAACTGTCCCTTGGTGAATGGAAGTCTTTAATTTTAACAGTTTTTTAATATGGTATGAAAATTGCTATTTAGCCTTTAGCTATAAGGCCTTTTAATAATATAAAAGGGAAGGAGGTGAAAGGAGATGAGATATTTAATTATCCTTATTGCTCTTACTCTGGTCTTTTCGGCTGCTCTCGTTGATGCAGCAGTAGTTAACAGTCCACATGATATAGCCTATGCCGTGAGTGGACGCTATATCTGTGTGAACTGCCATACGCCACACCAGAGTGGTCAGGGTTCAACTTCTGATCTTCTCTGGAACCGTAATCGTACAGCACCATCTGTGAGTGCTTACTACAATTCTGCCACATTTGATATGGGGCCTGCAAACAGCGGCAATCTTGGTCCTCAGACTACACTCTGCCTGTACTGCCATGATGGTGCGGCGAGTACCTTGGTGAACTATCCTGGCCCGGGAAGCACCCAGAACACCGACTATGACCTTGCAGTTAATGATATAAGCGGTTGGGCAAATATTGGTACAGACCTCTCGGATGACCATCCTGTGGCGTTTGTCTATAATGCCTCTGCTGATCTGGACGATAACGGCTTTCCTGCCGCTGTTAATAATGCAATACCGGGTGATGGAACGAGCACACAGTATAGACTTTATGCCAATGACACATTCCAGTGTGCAACATGCCATTCAGTGCATGACACAGCAACCTACACAAAGGCAGGATGGAATGGTCTTGGCAATGCAAGGACAAGCAGCGGTGAAGTCTACTTCCTGAGGACATCCAATGCAAGCTCTCAGATGTGTAATGACTGCCATGTAAACAGGTAAGTGAAATATAGTTCCTTACAGAGAAGGCCCCTTTTTATGAGAGGGGCCTTATTTTTTTCACCAAAAACTTGCACTTGTGACGTGCAAGTTTTTTTCTTTAATATTGACATTATTTTTTTAAAAAAATAAACTCTTACGAAACCCTTAAATGCACAATGACAGGAAGAAGAGGACAAACATGTATCGCTTTAGGTTTAATAATATTTCTTGCCTTTTTATTCTTTCTTATCCCCAGAAATACAGATGCTCGAGGAATGAGGGGATATTATATCGGCAGAAGATATATCCTTACAGGAAGTATAACATTTTCATATGGAAGGGTAGAAACCGATCATGCTGAGCCAGAGGAGACATTTACCCAGAGGTACAGTCTTGGTCTCAGAGGCTATGCAGTGCATCCAAGACTCATAACGTTTGGCCTCAAAACTTCATATTCAAAAAAAAGTGGCACAAGAAGGGATGGCTGGCACCTCTTTAACTCCATCCAGCTGAATATACTGCCCCATAAACCATTAAATCTCTCGCTTAGATATTCAAGGACGGATTCAGATACAGGTGATGATTATAGTGCCTATGGTTTAACACTTACCTATCAGAGACGTGTCGGGTATGGGCCAAGGGGAATGCGTGGGTACAGAAGGAACATGAATAGGAAAAGGCCTGGTTTTTTCAATCAATTCTTACCCATAGTCACTGTATTTGACATTGATAGGATTGAGTCTACTGACTCAAAAAGGACCCTTGCCTCCCTCAGACTAAAGGGAAGATATAAAAAGACAAGTTATAACCTGGGTTCTACTTATTTAATAGAAGACAAGCAGAGAAGAGAAGACGTGGACAGGACAACCCTTTCCATAGACACATCCACACATATAGATGCAAGGCACAGGATAGGACTGGGAGGAGATTATGCTGTGCGGAATGCTGAAGACACAACAACCAACCTTTATCTATACGGGAGTTTCTCAGGCAGGAATAAGAAGAATGATCTTTTTTATGGTCTGCATGCAGACATGCAGAGATATACCGAACGTCAGAATATCTATTTTGTATCAACCAATGCAACAAAGGTCCACACCTTCCCAGGGAACATGCGGCTCCAGTATTCGCTCCGCACATCCTACAGGCGAATAGATAAAGATCATTATGGTCTTACAGGTAATGTAGGTCTTTCAAGGCCTCTCAGCAAAGTGGTGACCATGTCAACAGGGCTTGGAGTTACAGTGGGTAACGCAGGGAATGCAACATTTAATTTGCGGCTTTATGAAAGGCCATCAAGGCGGTTCAGTTTCAGCCAGTACTACCATCTCCTTTATGGTTATGGCTCTGAGTTATCTGATGAGAACAGGGGATTTGCACACAGGCTTGGTGCATCAGCAAACATGCGTTTACACAGGAGGCTCTTTACTACCGCTAATGTGTATTATTACACAAAGCATGACTTTCAGAACCTCGGAGGCTCTATATCTGCAAGTACATGGTTCTGGAGGTTTGGTCTTAGAACCGGTATCGGCGCATCAACAACAAACTCTGACAGCAATGAATATCAAAATTATCAGGCATTTATAACATTGAGGGGCAATATTATGAGAGGTCTTTATATGAGTGTGGACACAAGATATATCTACAAATCTAAAGATGATTTAAGAAAGACGATCGTCAGACCATATCTCTACTGGAACTGGAGGAAGATATCAGCGAGGCTTGAGTATGAATATACAACAGAGGAGAGCAACTTCAAAGATGAGACCACCACACAGAGGGTCTATATTACTATAACGAGATACTTTGGAAGGGTCTTTTATAGGTGATCATTTTAAGATGCGGTTCATCTCAAGATTAGGCGATAATATCATAAGGATCCAAGGGATCAAACGAATTAAATAAAAAATCAAAGATCAAAATGCAAAATGACAAATCAAAATTCAAAGATGAGTTTAAGAGGCGAACTTATCGTTTTGCTCTTGAAATTATTAAGTTTATTGATGAGTTTTCAAATGATAATACCTGCAAGGTTATAAGTAACCAGCTATTGCGAAGTGCAACCAGCATAGGAGCAAATGTGATTGAAGCCACTGCTGCCAGTTCTAAGAAGGAATACGTCAATTTCTTTAATCATGCCCTAAAATCAGCCAATGAAACCAAATTTTGGTTAGGGCTACTAAGAGATTCAGGCAAAGCCGATAAATATAAGTCTAATAAACTATTAAGAGAAACAACAGAAATTGCCAATATATTGGCTTCTAGTATAATCACTTTGAAAGGCAAAAGATAGATTTTTACATTTTTATATGTCAGTTTGATTTTTTATCTTTAATCTTTGATTTTTAGGGTTAGTTTAACTTGAACACGAAAGAGGATAAATTTTAAAATGCAAATTGCCAGATGCTAAATGTAAAATGTAAAATAAAATTCCTGCTTATCCTTCTTGCCCTATTTGCCCTTCTTACATTCTCTGTATCATCCCCCCATGCCTCTGATAAGATTGTGGTAACAGTCAATGGTGTACCTATTACAGAGGCAGAGGTAGAACGTCAGATAGAGAGAATACTGCCACAGAGCCTTTATCATGGAAACATAACAGAGGAGAAGAGACTCAAATACAGGGAAAAGGCAATTGAGGAACTCATACTCAGGGAGCTCCTCTATCAGGAGGCAAAAGAGAAAGGGGTAAAGGTCAATGGGTCAAAGGTCAAGGAGGTCCTTGAGTCTTACAAAAAACAGTATGGCAGTGAGGACAAACTGGTGGAGGCCATTAAAAGGATACATCTTGACATAGAAGGTTTTAAAAAGGAGATCGAGAAGGACCTTGTAGTTGCAGAATTCAAGAGAGTCTATATCGAGGGAAAGTCAAAAGTTTCCGAAGCGGAGCTTATAGAGTATTATGAGAAGAACAGGGAGAATTTTCGAGAACCCGACAAGGTTAAACTCAGGGAGATATTCATTGCAGTCCCTTATGATGCAGACTATGAAACCATAGAGAAGAAGAAAGTAAAGGCTGAAGAGGTGCTTGAGAAGGCAAAGGCAGGCGAGGACTTTGCAGAGCTTGCATGGAAATACTCAGAAGACCCTTATGCTGTAAAGGGTGGTGATATAGGTTATATGCATAGCGGAAGGCTTGCCCCTGAGCTGGAAAAGACTGCATTTAAACTAAAGCCCGGTGAGGTGAGTGGATTGATAGAGGTAAAGGCAGGATATTTTATCATCAAGGTTGAGGAGATTATTCCGAGCAGACTCCTTGATTTTGACGAGATAAAGGACAAACTTAGAAAAGACCTTGAAAACAGAAGAAAAAAGGAGATCCGTCAAGAACTCATCAAAAGACTTAAGGAAAAGGCAAAAATAGACTACAGACAAGAGACAACAGACAAACAAACCACAGACACAAGACCATGAAAAGGGATTTCGGAAAAATAGAGGCATGGAGACTTGCTGATGACCTGGCACTCATGATTTATCAATATACCCAAAGATTCCCAAAGACCGAAACGTGGTCCCTGACATCACAGTTAAGACGAGCAGCTATCTCCGTCCCAGCCAATATTGTTGAAGGTTCTTCAAGAAAACACAGAAAGGAATATCTCCAATTCCTTTATACTGCTTATGGCTCCCTTGCAGAAGTAGGTTACTATATAGAGTTTGCCAATAAAGTAGGATATTTAAAGAATGGTGATTTTGAGGAATTAATCTCAAAACATAAAGAGACCACCAAAACATTATATGGTCTAATTTCATATATTGAAAAAAGACCATATTCACAATAATGGCGATATCACGGTTTATAACCGACATACCTCAGCCCTGTTGTCTAAGGTCTAAAGTCTATTGTCTATTGTCTATTGTCTATTGTCTATCTCTTTTGGCTTGTGTCCCAACTTTTAAGGCACAGATTAATACATATGGTTCAAAGAAGATACTCTGGCCAGGTCCACCAGAGAAGCCGAGGATCAGGTATCTATGGAATATATCACTCCTCGGTGAAGAGTCTGAGACTGTAGCGAATATCTTCTTTGGTAAAGAGGATGTTCTTGACCCTGTTAATGCAAGGTCATTCAGAACCCCAACCTCTATCTACAAAAAAGATGAGAGGCTCTATGTGGTTGACCCCGGAGCATACAGGGTAAGTATAATCGACCTCAAAACCCTCAATGTCTTCCATATCTATAGAGTTAATGATGAAGAGAGGCTTGCCTACCCTGTATCGGTTGTCGTTGACGGTGAGGGTAATATATATGTCTCAGATAGTAGCAAGAAAAGGATCTATGTATTTAATCAGAATGGTGATTACATTAAATCACTCGATATAGATTTTGGGAGGCCAGCAGGTTTGGCGTTCTGGGGAGGATACTTGTTTGTTGCTGATTCACTTAAACATCACATCTACAGGATAAATATACAGGGAGGCTCCATAATCAAATTCGGCAGGCATGGTAAGAATGATAGTGAATTCAATTATCCCACATTTATAACTGTAAAAAATGGGATGCTTTATGTAACAGACTCTATGAATAACAGGGTTCAGATATTTGACATAAACGGTAATTTTATTACAAAATTTGGTAGCATTGGCAATACGTATGCAGATCTTGAAAAACCAAAGGGCGTAGCTGTCGATTCCCTGGGCCATATCTATGTAGTTGATGCGATACAGGATATGGTCAAGATATTTGACTCCTCGGGAAGGATACTGCTCTTTTTTGGTGAAAAGGGTAAAGGACTGGGCGAGTTCTGGCTTCCTTCGGGGGTTTTTATTGATAGGGATGATAAGATTTATGTGGCCGATACGTATAACAGCAGGATACAGGTCTTTGAATTAATAAAATAGGTCATTTTCATTGACCATGGAGGTCGAGTGAAGAGGTATATATTTTTAGCAGTCCTATTTTCAGTATTGTTTTTTATTGTTGTTAAGATTTATGCCATTGGTGTACGGTCTACAAAGCATGATCTCTCTATCACAGGACCAGGCCCTATAAAGGCTGCTCCAGGGGCAGAACCAACACAGCAGACATGCATTTACTGTCATACACCTCATAAGGGACGAGCTGCTTCACCACTCTGGAACCACACCCTCTCTCCGAGGGCATCGTATATATTGCCTGAAAGTCCAACACAACTCTCAAGGCCTTCAAATCCTCCTGATGGTGATTCCCGCCTCTGTCTTAGCTGTCATGATGGGATGGTTGCCATAGGGTCGGTTGTGCATCTGAGAGGGAGTCCAACAACTATCAGCATGCAGAGTGTAGGGCCAAGACAGGCGTTGATGTCATCAACACAAGGAAGCCTTACAAATCTTGGAGGCGACCTCTCAGGCACCCACCTCATCTCTATTGCATATAATGACATTCTAAAAAGGGATAAGGATAAACAGTGTGAAGCAGGGATAGTCTATTTTGGCCTTCGTTTCCCTTCCGGAGTTACTCCACCTATAAGGCTGAGGCCAACAGACAATATGTATAAAGGTAAACCTGGTTACAATGGACTGGGTGTGCAATGCACTTCCTGTCATGACCCACATAATGATAAATATGGGAAGTTTCTTCTTGTTGACCATTTTAACAACTCTGAAGACCTGTGTATGGCATGCCATACTTATAATTGTTCATCCCAATAGAGGAATGATGGGAGTCAAAGACTCAGGAAAAAGTGGCAAGGGGTTAAGAAAAATGAAATCATTTTTCAGGGGGAGTGATTTGGTTGATGACAGGAAACAGTAAGATACTTAGCCTGCTTTTAATAGCCTCTCTTATCCTTATCGGGGCGATAACCTCGGGAGCAGAATCAATCAAGACCCATTCAAGAAAGGGGAAACTTCTAAAGGGATGTGCTACCTGCCATCAATCACATGGTGCACCTGCTACGATGCTCCTCTATCAAAAAGAGGATATATGCTTTACCTGTCACAGCATTGATGCCACCACGGAGGACAAGGCTACTGATATCAAATCCGTTTTTTTCAAGACCTATCGCCACCCGGTCATGGAGACATCAAAAGACCACTTTAAGGGTGAGGAATTACCAGAGCGTGACCCTTCTATCCCAAGGCATGTTGCTTGTGAGGACTGCCACGAGGTTCATTCGGTCAGCAATGATAAGAAGACAGGAGATGTTTCAGGTTATACAAGATATGGCACAAAAAAGGCAAGGGCTACATATGAGTATGAAGTTTGTTTTAAATGTCATTCAGACAGTGAAAACCTTCCTGCGGAGCAGGCAAATATGAGGTTCAAGTTTGACCCAAATAACCAATCCTATCATCCTGTTATCTCCTATACAAAAAGTGATTCAATAAGTATAAAACTGTCCTTAAAGAACAAGACCATAATGTGTTCTGATTGTCACGGAAATAATGACTCCTATGGGCCACAAGGCCCGCATGCCTCTGATTATGAAGGAATTCTGCGATATAATTATAATCTCAATGATGGTCCTGAGACACCTTTCGCATATGAACTTTGCTACGAATGCCACAGGCGAGACAGTATCCTATCAGACGAGAGCTTCAAGGGCTCGCCTAATATGAGCCCCTTTGGACATAAAGGCCATATCGTTTATGAACAGACATCCTGCAATACCTGCCATTCACCCCATGGTAGTGAGGAATACAGTAACCTTATCCGTTTTAATGAGACTGTAGTGCTTCCAGATCCATCAGGCATAATTCAATATATTAACATTGGTGGAGGATATGCTAAGTGTTATCTCACATGCCATGGATATGAGCATAAAGACCCTGTATTAGATGTGCCACTACCAGCAGATATAAAATAAGGATAACTGTGTCATCTTTCACAATTCTGCGTGAAATGACACAGTTCAGAGTGTAATCTAAGGTTCTCTTGAGCATTACTGGAAAATGGAAGATTAAGATTTAAAAAGGTTTATAAATAATGGTGTATTTCTTGACAAAAAGGCATGATTTTTGCTTAAATTTCAAACCGAAAGAAGAGGAATTTTATGAAAAAAGTCTTTATAATTTTCTCCATTTTCTTTTTACTACCACTTGTAGTATTTGCAGGTGTTAAGGGGACAAAACATGACCTCACACCAACCGGTGCAACCGGTGGTGGAAAATTTGGGCCTTATTATGACCCGAATAACAATGCCATAACAAATGTCTGTGTCTTCTGCCATACCCCTCACGCAGGTAGCACAACGATCTATCCCCTCTGGAACAAAAATCTACCAACAGGTACATACAGCATGTATTCAAGCTCAACCCTTGATGCTACCATGCCTTCTCAGCCAAACGACAGGTCAAAGATATGCATGAGCTGTCATGATGGCATATCAGCAATGAATGTTATCTTTAATGCACCAGGCCCTGGAACTTATACTCCTGGCACAGGAGGAAACTTTACCAAAATATCAGAAGTATATTTCCCTGGCACTCCTTTTGCCTGGTATCCAGGTGCAAATGTTGGTGAAATGGGTTCATGGAATACAAGTACTGTGATCCTCAACAATGACCATCCCATCTCAATGAATTACAGGTCTGATCTGGATAGCAATTTGAGGACACCTACTACAACCAGTGGCAGGACATGGGTTATTAATGGCTCTATCAAGTTACCGCTTTATGGCCCTGGTACTGGCACTGATGCTATTGTGGAATGTTCCAGCTGTCATGATGTTCATGACACAGCAACATATTCAGGAAAGGGGGTCACAGAGGTTTATTTTCTCAGAACCTCAAATGTGGGTTCACAGATGTGCATGACCTGCCATCTTTATTAAGTTATGAATAATAGATTTTTTATAGGAGTTCTGATCTTACTATTACTTCCTGTTTCATTACAGGCTACAACGCCGCCAGCATATGTGCATCTTGGAGATATAACCAATGGGCTTGATAAACCTCTTGACCTGGCCATAGACAGTGCTGGAAATCTCTATGTGACCCAGAGCATCTTAGGAGAGGTTACTGTATTTTCAAGAGAGGGAGTAAAAACAGGTTCTATCAAGGTGTCCTCACCGATTTCAATAGCAATCCGGGGCGATTATCTCTATATAGGCTCAAAGGATGGTTATATCGGGGTTTATGACACATCTGGCAATTTCATCGGAAAGATATGGGAGAAGGACTTCC
>Ga0180896_1146_pt1 | contig 11570 bp, 12 predicted proteins | sample Deesub1362A_J573_FD_124283 | JGI IMG/M metagenome (GOLD analysis project Ga0180896, IMG submission 124283) | Nitrospirae bacterium JdFR-84
TGATATATCCAAAAAAGATATTGTCCATATGGTCCCAGCCGAGCTTTTGCATCACCCAGCCCACCCATTGAGCCTCCTGTGTGGTAACATACCAGTAACCAGGATCAAATACCGTGCCCCTTACAGAAAGGCCAAAATCAAAACCGATCCTCTGCAGGATCTCACCAGCATTTCTAATACCGAATTTGATCCTTAANCCTTCAATTACAAACATATGTAATCCCGCAGCAATACCGAGTATTAATCCTGCAATGGCAGTCCTCTTTGAAGAGGACACCATACGCCAGAATCCAATCAGGTGATATTTAATATTCGACTCTGTAGCATTGATGTTTTTGATTCCACTATGATGTCTTCTTCTACCCCAAATGACATACACCACAGAAAGTAATAGAATCGCTGGTAATACCACTCCAATCATGAGATTTCCTAAGTATGCTCCTAAAAAGGTCTCGTTAGGTAGTCCGATCATCTGGGCAAATGTTGTTATGGGTTGATTCCACACATAACCAGCAAGATATTGGTCAATCCATCCATCTCCTACATTAATAGCCTCAGGCAGGCCTTTTGCCATAGCCGATTTGTGCCAGGATGCGGGAACGAGTTTATTAAACCATCCCCCTATATCTACAAAAGACGACTGGGTTACACTGATTGATAATATCACAAGGAGGGCTGTACCATTACCTTCGCCTGTCTTGTAGAGAGAGCCTGAAGCACATCCACCCGCAAATACCATTCCAATTCCAAAGATCAAACCTGCAATAACTGAATGTATACCATATGGAGAGGGATGGAATGTACTTATCCCGGTTGCTGTAACAAAGGCTGAGACAATTGCAAAGAATATTGCGGCGATCATGATTCCTACCACCATTCGTGGGACACCAACTGCAAAGAGATCCCTGAAGGCAGAAGCAAAACAGAATCTCCCGTATTGCAGACACATTCCATAAATAAAACCAAACCATAAATAGGCAGAGAGGTATATATAGTATTCATTATATGCATAGGTAAAGATACTGATGAAGGCAAAAAAGCCCACTATTATCAGTGCCCATCTGTGTCTCTTTTTCAATCCATCATTTACTTTCTCCACCCTATGTTCCTCCTTAAATCTTTTTGACTTAATCTATGCAAGCCGTGTGCCAAGTTATAACTTACCGAAAGTAAAAGATATTCTTTTCATCTCCCTCCCAAACTGTCCCAAATGGGACAATTTGAGAATCTACAGATGTTCCATTTAAGCCAGGAATTTTTAATTAAAGGATCTTGCTTGAGGCAGGTAGGTCATGATAACTGGACTATAACGAAATACTCCTGTAGAGGAATCAAAGACGATGTTTTTTTTATAGCCTGTTACTATTTTTTCAATATATTTTGGTAGAACTTTAGCAGGCATAGGCGAAATTATGATGATGGGCATGTCTTTTATCTCTTCTTTTTTAACTTCATAGTATGCTGGGTTTCTGTATTCCCAGGTAAATCTAAGAGGAGATCTTTTAATGCCTTCAGGAGGAGATATCTTTATATAAGGATAATAGATATGCTTTTCAGTATAGAGATCAAGAATAGGAACAGACACGGCCGGATTGATAGAGAGACCCTCATGTGGTAATGTTATGATCCTTATCTGGGCAGTCTCAAGAGAGTTTAAATACCTACCAGCATTTTGGAAATTTACCATTGCCATTTTTTGCAAAAAAGGTAAATATACAAAAACCCCGATAATCAATGAAGTAGCAACAGCAGAAAATATCAAAAATCGTCTGAGTTGGTTATCTTTAACGAGATCGAGTCCATATGAGGCCATGAGCGCAAACATTGGAAAGATTGGGATGATATATCGTATTCTCTTTATCCATAGCAGTATTATCAATATCATAAGCCAGCAGATAATCATATATTTTATGTCCCTCTTTTTAAGAGCCACATAAAGAGAACCCAATGCTATAATGGTAATAAAGGGATGTATCTGATAAAAGAAAGTGGATATAAAACTTTCACTCCATCTCTTTAAAGCCGGCCTCTGGTAGGTGAACAGGAGTTCTATCTGATCCTTTATTACGCTGAATTTATAGAGAATCACAGTCCCGATGAGCAGACCTGCTATTGTGCCTATTATAATCCCGCGGTATATAATCACCCGTGGCCTGTTTATTAACATATAGACCAGCAAAATTACACCCAGTACGGAGAGCATCATCCATGTTGAATACTTAGAGAAGACAGCAAGAAAAATTGCAGTGGATGAGACAGGGAGCCATATGCCCCCCTTATCTAAGGCTTTGATAAGGGTAAAGATTGAGAGTGTAAGAAAGAACATAGTGCCTACATCAACGAGCATAAGAGGCACCTGGGTAAATAAATATGGCATACTCAACAATGACATCCCTGCATAAAATCCTGTATCTCTATCCCAAAGAGTCTTTCCAATGAGGTAGGTATGTAGTACAGTCATTGTAAAAAAGAGGGTGGTGGTAATTTGAATATAAATCCTGTTTTCTCCAAAAAGTTTAAAGATTATCCCGTATATAAAAGGTATGAGAGGAAGATCGGTCCAGGCATTGATTTCTCTGCCCCATTCCACTATAAAGAATTTTATTCCATACTCTTTGAGATGTTTGGCCTGGGTAAAGTATCTCGAGGCATCTATAATAACTTCGGGTTCTCTCCAGAAGATCATACCTATTGTAAACGCGAGAATAATAAGAAAGAGGGCAGGGAAATCTTCAAAAAAAGAGAATCTTGATAATGTATATGCAACGATTATCCCTATGATGAGAACGAAAAAAAATGTGGATACTTCAGCTCCAGCAAATGTCCATTGCCAACTTGTGAGTCTGTTGTCATCAAGATGGCGAAAGGTGAAGAGTATAAGGGGTATAAAGAAAGAGGCAAGAGAGATTAGCAAAATATAATCATCTCTCCTTGCCCCTAAAAAGATATTGCCCATTAATTAGAGAACAATTACTCTGTCAGCCTCATGATTCATATTCGCATTGTCGAACTGACTGCCACAGACTATCTCACTGGGAATCCCCTCTGTATTGAGATTTAATTTCTTTGCACTGTGATCACAGAAACTCATCTTGACTCCTGGTGTCTTACAGAGTTCAGTAAATGAAGGGTTATTGAGTAGTTTTGTACCATCATCCATATTGAATATAATAACTTCATGTCCCTTTGCAAGGGCTGCCTTTGTTATTCCCAGAACATCATCAAGGTGTTTATCTGTATTGACAAGGATTCCTAATTTCATGGTGCTCCTCTCCTTTCAAAAAATTTTTTTACCAAGAAATGACCTTATCATGAGACATTATAGAGTCCACGATCTCTTCATAATTTTTGTTTTCATTGATATTGATCACAGTTACCTCATGAGACTTCTTGTGCTCCTCGATAAATTTCTTTAATGTCTCATCTTCCTGTTTTATGAGATATAGAATCTTCATCACTGCCTCCTTCTAAAAGGAATTTATATCAGTAAGGTAATATGTGATCATACTCAAGGAGTTTGTTTGCAATCTCTTCTGTTGAAAGATACTGCATATTTTCATTACCTTTGAAATTGGTATAAAGACCAATACCCATATCACCCATTGTCTCAATGTTCATCTCATTTTCTTCAGTCTTCTCAACTTCTCTGTCTAAGACAAACACATCAACCTTATCGTCAGCCAGTATCAGTCCAACGCCCATCCTGAGGGCCTCTCCCTGTCTGTCTCTCACGAGCACAGCGATCTTTTTTGCCATTTTAATTCACCTCCTTTCTTAAATTACTTCTCTACAGGATACTTTTTGGGATCCAGTCTATTACCCCACTCCCTCCATGAACCCACATAGTTTCTTACATTTGGATAACCCAGAAGGTGCTTTAATACAAAATAGGAATGGGCTGCACGAATTCCACCCTGACAATAGGTTATAACCTCTTTGTCTTTTGTTACTCCCTTTGATTCATATGTTGCTTTCAAATCATTAATAGATTTAAATGTACCATCCTCATTCAGATTGGTAGAGGCAAAGGGAAGATTAATGGCACCAGGGATATGTCCAGTCCTTTTATTTCCCATTCTGTTCTTCCCTGTATATTCTGCAGGACTGCGGGTGTCAACTATAACTACTTTAGGATTCTTGAGATTTTTAAGTACGTAATCTGCATCTGCAAGGATTGAAGGATCAGGTTTGGCATTATACTTGGTGGGTGTTACTTTTGCTGGTGCTCCTTTTTCAATCTGGCGTTTTTCTTTGATCCATTTGGACATTCCACCATCAAGATAACTTACTTTCTTGTGCCCAAAGTATTCTAAGAGCCAGAAGGCACTGGCTATAAATGGATTTCTCCCACTTTCTCCATAGACAATTACATGGGTATCATTGCTTATTCCAAGTCTACTCATGAGGGCCTCAAACTCTTTCTTGTCAGGTGGTGTACTTCCATTGCCGAGCACCTTTGTTAGGCTCCTCAGACTCATATAAGCTGAACCTGGAATGTGTTTGCTACCAAATCTTGCCATATCATCCCTGGCCATGCTTCCTACATATACTACACGTATATCAGATCTGTTGAGGTTTTCAGCAAGCCATTTTGTGTCTACAAGAGATTTTACATCACTGTTTGCCTCTACAAGCGATGAACTCGGAGAAACAACAAACAGGGTAATAATTAAATAAATCAGAAATTTCCACATTTTTTTCTTCATAATTAAAATCCTCCTTTTAGAAGTTTTTAAAAGATTCCCCCCACCTCTATAGAGGACCTTTTATTGTTTAAATAAAAATCCAAGATTTCAGAATTTCACCTCTTTTGAAATCCTTCTCAGAACTCCGGTCTTTCCAGGCTCGTATATATATTTAAAGGCAGCCTCCACAGTTACAGATTTTACCCCTTTATAGAGTGGTATTACATATGTTATGGAATCGACTTCATGGGGCTCAAGCCCAAGATCAAGATGCTTCATGGCAGTGATGTCCCAGTTAGAGAGGCCAAGATATCCCTCCTTATTAAACTCAAAATGTAAATCATATACAGCATATTCCTTTGTCTTAGAAAATACCACCTTGCCATCCTGATCTTTGACCGTCACATCCAGTGCGGTCATAGGAAGATAAACTCAGCCATGCGGTAAGCCGTGTCCTGAAGTATTTTTTACCTGAATATTGGTAACCACAGCTGGGACTATTCGATTTTCAAGATGGTATACATACTCGGTAGGTAATACCTTCATTTTGAGCTCCACGCCCTGTTTTGCAAAGTCAAGTTCAAACATTCCAGGAAATCTGTGGTTCTCACCATCCTCACCAACCATGTGACATTCCTGACAGGTCTTGTCACCCCCATGTGCGAGATACTGCTCTTTGTAACTTGTATAGAGGGTAGGGCATATTGAAGAGGGCATATCTGGAGGACATCCATGATGACAACTTCCACAGAATTCCGAGGTCTTGAGATATTGTGTTTTTACTGTATCAAATCCAAATTCCTCTTTATGGGGTGGTTCTTCTTCTGAAATGCCAGGGCCGTATATTGTCTTTGGTTTTGGATTTCCATCAGCTACTGCCTTCATATTATGGCAGACAATACAATTAATATTGAGTTTGGAAAGTTCTTTTATTGCTGATTCTCTCTTTGCGCTATCTTTGTCTTCCACTGCTGTTACAATAAGGTCTGCTATCTTTTCTACGAGTGCATCTGAGGCATACTGGGTAACAGGGGCATGACATGGAAGACACACATCCTTGAGATCCCGTCTCTTTGCTGCTGGAGATTTATCAAGTCCACTTAATATAAAAGTCCTCCAGGTTCTCAGAACCCTTGAGTCTATAATTGACTTTGCGTGCCATGATTCCTGCCACTTTTCATGAATATCATCATGACACTCTGCACACTTACTGGAATCCACTATTTTAACGAGTTCGTCAATTGTATCAACCTGGGTTGCAAATACACTTAAAGGTAATACTACCAGAAATGATAAAACCATTATTAAGACTCCCACTCTCATAATATACCTCCATTATTACATGGTTTTTGCTCCCAATGGTATTTACAGGTCAATAAATATATAAACTACTTTATTCTTTATGTCAAGTTATACACTAAAAAATTTTATTGATATATGTTAAATAAAGTTATAAAATTACCTTATAAAAATTCTTTGGGGAAAAATTCCCCATAAAGAAAGGAGGGTAGCAAGAATGGGTGAGCATGAACATGAAAAAAAGGAAGTTTCAGGAACAGGCTCACTAAGGAGTGATGCATTAGAGGCAGATGATGTACTTGCAGGTGCTGAAGAATGGGCTCCAATTGAGACAAAGCTGGTTGTGTGGTCACTTATAGTGGCTGCGATAGCACTGGTAATAGGGTTATTGGTGGTTCCTACCTCTATTCTCCACTGAGATGATCATCCTCAAAATCTACCACGATGGCAGAGAATGGATAATTGAAGGTGACTCACTTAAAATCTCTGCTCCCACTATTGAGGAAATTGATACCAGTCTCAAACAAGAACTGAAGAAAAGGGGCATCCTCCGTGAAGGTAGTGTATTGAAGATCCGTATGCAGTATGACATTTCAAAGATACCCCCATGGATCAGACAGTATTCACAGCACTACTTTGATAGAGTGCTGGAAATTAGGGCTTAAAAGGAGGTGAGAGTGTTTTGATGTATATTTCAAGGCTAAATCCAAAATGAGGAGGTGANATAAGGTGCAGGATGAAAGAAGGTGGTACACAGGGATGCTGACCCAGGAAGATTGGTGGGCTGTGTGGCTTGGAGTGAGTTTCTTCTTTCTCTCCCTCCTGAACATCTTCGGAATCGATCTTGTAGGCTGGATTACATATCCCACAAAATGGGTATTCAGTCCTCCAGAGGGTGGTAAGGGTGCTATAAGTCATGCCTTTTATGCACTTGGCAAAAAGTACAGCGTAACTGCAAAGGATTTTTACAAAGGACTCGGATGGTGGAGCGTGATCTGGACATATGTAATATTTACCATTGCCACCTGTATTGGTGCAGCATCCATGAAGTGGAATGTAAAAAAGTTCTTTCTTGGCTGGACCATCATTTACTTCATGACAATAGCCACGTGGTTTATCGGACACCATGCATTTTTTGCAGCCACAAAGTTAAATATGCACAAGTACGGCCTAAACTTCGCCCTTTCGCTTGGTGGAGGTGGTTCGTTTATACTTGCCCTGATAGTCGGGCTTATCATAGGAAATTTCTTCAAGGGATTTGCCAAGTTCCTGAGCGAGGCTGCAAAACCAGAGTGGTATATAAAGACTGCTATTGTGACACTGGGAGTAAAATTAGGCTATCTTCCGATCAAACTTGCTGGTATGTCCCAGAAATTGGGTAAACAGGCAGCAGGACTTACTTTCGAACTATTTGTAGCAGGGGCAATGGCAACAATAGTGGCATATATGATCTTCTGGCCTGGTGTATATGTGATTTCGCGGAAGATATTCAACCTACCACGGAAGACCGCAGCAGTGCTCGGATCCGGAATTTCTGTATGTGGTGTCTCTGCAGCAGTTGCAACAGGTGGAGCAGTTAGGGCCAAGCCAGTGGTAAGTATAATGGTATCTGCTCTGGTTGTGATATGGGCAGTGATAGAACTTTTGATCTTGCCNGGATTNTTCACCCATGTATGGCCAGGGACAAAGGATCCATTAGTGGCAGGAGCAGCAATGGGAATGTCAGTTAAGACCGATGGTGCAGATGCTGCAGCAGGAGAATTAATGGATGAATTTATGCGGACAAAAGTTGAGACAGAGACCAATGGTGCGGTGAAGTGGCCTGAGGGAGTCATTACAGTGAGTGCGGTAATGACAAAGGTATGGATCGATATGTTTATAGGTATATGGGCATTTGTTCTGGCACTCGTATGGGTCTATCGAATAGAGCGACGACCGGGTGAGACAGTGCCTGCCTCCGAGGTCTGGCATAGATTCCCAAAATTCGTATTAGGGTATTTCTTCTGCTGGTTCTTCCTCCTTGCCTTGTATTTTGGACCTGGACAGGGTGGTGCTCCTGAGGCAATGCCTTTTCTAAAGTCAGTAAAGGCAGGGGCAGTTCCAATAGAAAAGGGAATGAGAAAGCTTTTCTTCATGCTCACCTTCATGAGTCTCGGTATAATCACAGACTTCAAGAAACTCAAAGAGGCACAGTTTGGAAAGATGGTGTGGGTCTATTTTGTATCCCTGTTCCTGTTCATTATCCCAGTGGCAATTATCATTGCCTATGTCTTCCACCATGGAATGCAGATACCCAACATTGCCCAGTATGTGAAATAAAATAAGACAATAATATTTTTTCTCTCAGCACCGGGTGTGCTTGGCATACCCGGTGTTTTGATTTTAAGGAGAAAATTATCTGAGATATAATAAATAAAGTATATATATGGTCTAAAGTTCTGGAGAAAGTGATTCGAAGAAAAATAGTAGGAGGTGTTGGGATTTGAAGAGATTGGAAATAGGGCCAAGTCATCCGCTGAGAAAGCTCTTTAAAAAGGCCCTGGAGTTTGGTACAAAGGTGAATCCAGTCAGCAGACAGGATACTATTGAGTACATCGAGAGAGAGATCCTCCTGGAATTCATTCATACTGATAATCTTTTTAAGATAAGGGATGCCTCTGGTAGGGCATTGGAGGATATTGCTGAGATGCTTGCAGAGGGTGAGATATTGCTTAATGCCCAGAGTTTTGATAGAGAGTTTCAGGTACACAAACATATAGGCGATTATACCCTCTTTATGCTCGGAATGTTCCCTTCTGCACTTGGTAGAAGGAGGGGGAAAGAGTTTGTGCTTGGAAAGATAATAATTCCAGATGGAGATCTCACAGATCACTATTTATTGCAGGGTAAGAGATCATACAGAATTGCCTCTGAATTCAGTAATAGAGAACTATTCCAAGAATTGTCTGTTAATTTTCAACTATACAGAAAAATATTAGAACTCGTGCGTGTCTATCTCGAAAGTATCAAAGATGATGCATACCTCAGGGCAAAACGGATAATCACAGGAAATGCATGAATATTTCAAAAATAATTGAATCAATTTGAACTACCCTTGAACTATCTGCTTATTTGTGATCAGCCTCACTTTAATCTCTCCTTATGAGTGTTATTTTTAAAATGTGGTGATGTCTTTACACAATAGTGAATTCAAGGCATTAATGAGACTATCCGATAAAAGAGCCAGAAGGATGTTGAAGAGGTGAAGATTCAATGATCCTGTTTTCAGATGTGACAAAGTCATACGGGAAAGAAGTCGTACTCAAAAATATATCTTTAAATATAAATAAAGGAGAGTTGGTATATATAACGGGCCCGAGCGGTGCTGGTAAGACCACTCTACTGAAACTCATATACTGTTCAGAACGACCTGATAGTGGTCAGATAGTGGTGGGAGACTGGACAGTGAGTAATATAAAACAGAAGGCTATACCATATCTAAGAAGACAGATAGGCATTGTATTTCAGGACTTTAGACTGCTTTCGAATTTAACTGTGTTTGATAATGTGGCCCTTGCCCTTCAGATCAATGGAATGAATCCAAGGGAAATAAGAGAGGCTGTTAATGCGGTTTTAAAAGAAGTAAAGATATCTCATAAGGCCAATGAGTATCCACCATATCTCTCTGGTGGAGAACAGCAAAGGGTAGTAATAGCAAGGGCAATGGTAATAAAACCAGCGGTGTTACTTGCTGATGAGCCTACTGGGAATCTTGATGCAGAAAATACAGACATAGTTATGAGGCTCTTCAGGGAGATTAATGCAAGGGGTACCACGGTCATTATAGCCACTCATAATGAGTCTCTGTTTCGTGGATCAGGCAGGAGGGTAATATTCCTTAAAAACAGACACATAGAAAGAGAGATGATTGGATGAAGACCTTGAGATATAGTATTCAAAGGGCATTGAGGAGTATATGGCGAGAGAAGTGGATTAATCTACTAACGATATTATCTGTAAGCATTGGTCTTTTGATATTTTGCTTGTTCTTGATAATATCCAAAAATCTGGACACCCTGCTCGAAAGATGGGCAAAAGGATACGGCATTATAGTGTATCTGGACAGGGAAGTTACTCAGGAGCAGATCAATAAACTTGAATCTACTTTTAGAAGAGACAGTGAGATTGAGAATGTAATCTTTGTTTCAGTTGATGAGGCATATGAGGAGGTCAGAAAGATACTCGGTAATAACGAATTTATTCTCGATGTGTTTCAAGAAAACCCTCTACCTCCCTCTTTTGAATTAAAATTGAGGGAAGATATACTGACCCCAGATCTTGTAAAGAAAAAGGCTGAGGAGATAATAAAGATGCAGGGGGTCAATGATGTCCAGTATGCAGAGAAATGGCTTTCTTCTCTTTATTCTCTATCAAAGGCTCTGAGAATCGGTAGTCTTGCAATAGGTACTGCTATATTCATTGCTATAACATTCATCACATACAGCACAATCAAGATATTTTTCTATAGGAGAAAAGAAGAGATAGAGACCCTGAAATTGCTTGGGGCCACCAGGATGTTTACAAGAATGCCATTCCTCATCGAAGGAATATTTATAGGAACCTGGGCTGGTATCTTAACCACAATTTTTCTTTATCTTATTGGACTGGTGATGAAGTCAACCTCTGTAAACCTGCCACAAATACTCCACCTTACATCGCTTTCTTTACCAGGATATATGTTTGTCTTGATACCTATTACAGGTGCTCTACTCAGCCTGATTGGGAGTTTTATTGCTGTGGGAAAGATAAGATATTAAGGAGGTTGATCCCTTTGAACAGAGACGGCGTAATACCTTTCATGATTTTCATCTCATTTATATTTATCCACACTTTAGCTTATGCCTCGGATCCGCTAAAACAACTCTCAGACATTCAAAAGAAACTCAAAAAAGAGATGGAGATCGTTGAGCAGACAAAAAGGAGAGAGGAAAACCTTCAAGAACGGTTAAAGAGGCTATTAGCAAGTATAAAGAGACAAGAAGAGGAGTTAAGACGTGTAGAGAATGAAAAAAGAAAGACAGAAAGTGAGATATCAAGGATAAATACAGAGATACATGAACTTACAAATCGTCTCTCAGAACGGATTCAGAGGCTTGAGAGGTATATAATAGGTCTCTACAAGGGTAAACACGAAGTTAGGGCATTGCTTCTGCTTTCTTCTGTGGATTATCAAGATCTTATGAAGAAGAGTAAATATCTAACCCTTGCTGCATATAGTGAAAATAAGATAATCAGAGAATATTCTGGAGATATAAAAGAATTGTTAAATAAAAAAGAAAGACTCAAATCACTTCAAGAGACCCTTGAATATCAAATAAAAGAGATTAAAAACAGAAAATATAGACTCCAAAGAAATATCGAGAAAAAAGATACCCTCCTTGCACTTATCAAAAAGAAAAGAATGGAGAAAGAGCGAGAGATAGAGAGACTCAGAGAGGCATCGATGCGACTTCAGGAGATGCTAAAGAATATAAAGGTGAAAAAGATCCCTTCATCTATCCTTGGTAAGGGATTTCCGTCACTCAAGGGTCATCTTCCATGGCCTGT
>Ga0180896_1232_pt1 | contig 11214 bp, 10 predicted proteins | sample Deesub1362A_J573_FD_124283 | JGI IMG/M metagenome (GOLD analysis project Ga0180896, IMG submission 124283) | Nitrospirae bacterium JdFR-84
GTTTAAGCAAAGGCTTGCTGAGTATTTAATTTTCTACAACATCCAGAGGCCACATAAGTCTCTTGGATTAAAGAGTCCTGTAGAGTATTTAATCGAAAATGGAGGAATGTCGTAAATGTCTTTGACTTATACACGAACTTGACTATATTATAAATGGTGATTATACTTTAGGTAACCTTATACATTTAAATAAGGTATGGATAAAGGAAGGGATAGACAGCCAACAATTTACAGAGAATGGTTATCTTGCCTGCCTAGAAAAATGATATTAAACATGACAGCCGACTTACCCGGTGCAAGCAGGAGGGAAATTCTACTATTATATTTTTGATCTATGGAAATTTCTATATTGGGTGTATTCCAGTATTTATAATATCTCAAAAGGTTTTTTAACAATTAAGAAAGGAGGGATAAAGGCATGAAAGGGAAAAATATAATGAGTATAATCCTGTCTCTTTTGATTTCTTTTGGAGCATGTACGGTAGCCTTTGCTGATACTATTCTTTTCCCTGTTATAGCAATAAACCAGCCAAATGTTACAACTATAGTATCAGTATTTAATCTACCTGGATATACTTCAACTCATCTGAAGTATATTTATAGGTCTAAAGAAAGCTTAGTAGGTGGCTCTCCCAATCATACAGGAACATGTTCAACCACAACTTTTACCAGGCCAACCTTTGATAGCGACCTTGTGAGCTTTGATGCATCAGGCATTTTTAATAGTGGAAATGCCTTATTTGATGATCCGAACACATATGGTGGCGGTTTTGGGTTAGGCCTTACAGGTCCGAGAAGGGCATATCTATTAGTAACGAATTCAGATGCAGGGGGGAATCGTGTAAATGTTGGAGACGATCAAGCACTTGGCGGTGAAGCTATTATCATGGATATAGCTTATGGTGCTGCATGGGGAGTGAAGGGGGTAAATGACAGTACACGGGAAGATTATAATTTTACAAAGAGCGGGGTAGGAGTCGCTATGCACAGTGGTGGAGCAGATTGTAAATGGTTTTCTTTTTTCCCTCCTAATGAATGGACAACGAGGTTTTTTGTGACCCCCATAGGCAATAATATGGATACGGCAAATCTCCAGGCAGATTTTACCCTGTGGAGTTTGTATGATACCGGTTTATATACAAGAGGGGGGACACTCCAAACTTTTGATGTGAGTACGGATGTAACCTGTACCGCTGGAGTTGATCTTGATGATATGATAGATAGTACTGTTCTTTCAGCCATAGAAAATACAGGGGGATGGGCATGGTTATGTGGTGGGACATCCTCTACCTTCTCGCCTAACCCTTTTATTACCTATAAACTTGAATATGTTGTTGAGGATTCTACTTACGGAGGCACGAATAACAACGGCTTCTTGTTAAGCATTGATAATTCTGCCTGGTAAAAATATTCAATATCAACTATGTTATCTTTGCCTGCCTATGATTAAAACAGGCAGGCAATTTCTTATCCACTAAGTAGGGAGAGGGTACCTTATGAAACTTTATTGGATAATGGGTTTAATATGTTTTGTTTTCTTTCTAAACCCTGCACAAGCAATGGAGGTTGAGGGCCCTATTGACTTTTCCATTGAGCCAATTCTGTCTTCTAAGTGGTCCTGCTATATTCAGGAAGGAGACCTATATGTAAAAAGGTTTGATGAAGAACCCCTCAAGATACGAGCCTCTAAGGAGACAAAAGTAACCATACTCAGTCCAGACATTAAGGCTAATGCGGATACCCTCTTTATTTCATGGATAGAGCGAGGTTCAGAAGGGAAGAAGGTGTATTATGCCTCAATAAATAAAAAAGATAGCCAATCATCTAAGCCTATTGAGTTAGTTTCTAAGACAAAGGCTGTTCAGGTTAAAATTCTTATCTCAGCTTCTGGGAAACCTTATATACTTGAGATTTTTCCTGGAAAAGAGCCCGAAGTTTTTATCATTTTTTCTCTTGAAAACGTTATGAACCTAAAAAGAGTTAGGTTGGATACGAAAGGCTTGGAAGTTTTGTTTTATCTGTCACCTATTATGATTAATAATACTATATACCTCTTTTTCTACGGCTTAGAGAAAGATGGAAAATATCTGGGGATGAAGGCGTATGAATTTCCATCCTTGAATGTTAAGGAGTCAGCACAGATAAAAGATACGGATAGCATCTCATTTATTGAGGCTTTTAGAGTCAAAGAAAGACCCGCTGTAATATACAAGACCAAGCGGGATAACAGATTTATGCTTGATTTTGCTGTAAAAAGCGATAAAGGCTGGGTGGTCTATACTATTTCACAGGTGGAAGGTTTGGATGTAGCACGAGTGGACCATTATGTTTGGGATGATGGGAGAATGTTGATAGTTTTTAGTGGGGAGAAGAGAGGAGAGTTCAAACAGAGGGTTTACACGGCTATAAGCAAAAATTTGGGTAAGAGCTGGTGGGTTCAGAGAATCGATACCAAAGAGTTTGACAATACAAGGTCATGGCTTCCAAGGATGGTTGTTAACGGTGACAAAGTGGCAATCGCATGGGAAGACTCAAGGAATATACGAGCAGGAATCAGGATGCAACTCTCATCCGATAAGGGAGAAAGGTGGCTGGGAAGGGACATCCCTCTATCAGACAATAAATTCTATGCCTTCAGGCCAAGGATTAGCTCTGACCATGAAAATATTTATCTTGCTTGGCATCAATATAGAACCGATGAGAAGAGGTATGCTGATATCGTCATGATAAAACTGACATGGCAAGAGGCATTTAAAATGGTTGATGAGAAGAGAGAGGAGGTTATCCCACCAGAAGAAAAGAAAAAACTTCTTCTTGATAGTGTTAAAAGATACTGGAAAGGGATGATAGAGAAGGATTTCAAGACAACTTATAGACTTCATGACCCTTTTTACAGGGCAAGGATTTCCCTTGATTTTTATACCTCTCACATGGGGCCTATGGTTTATCATGAATACGAGATAACAGATGTTAAAATAGAAGGAAATGAGGCATATGTGAAATTAAAGATAAGGTATGAAATACCCAGTTTTAGGATTATGGGGAGGGAGGTTTCAATGCCTCTAAAGGATTTTCCCATAGAAGATACTTGGCTGTTCATTGATGGTAAATGGTACAGGAAGTTTGTTGATGCCCTCAGCGGTGGAAGCGCAATAAAATATTAATCTGAATTGCACACCGTGAAAGCATTCTTAATATGAAATTTAAAAATGAGAGATAAGCTTAGGAGTCTTTATACACTATTACCTCACCTCCTTTTAAGGGACATAAAGGAGAGGTATGCAGGTTCTGTGGGTGGAATCTTTTGGACCTTTTTTCAGCCACTCTTTTTTATTCTCCTTTACTGGCTTGTTTTTTCACAGATAATGAGGGTAAGAATAAGAGTTGATACGGGAGAGGTCCCCTTTCTTGCCTTTTTGCTTTCTGCTCTCCTGCCGTGGTTTGCCCTGCAAGAGGGAGTGCTCAGGGGTGCTTCGTCTATTTTAGATAAAAGGCATATAATAAAAAAGGTCATCTTTCCGGCAGAACTCTTTCCTATATCTGCTGTTATCTCTTCATTTATACATCATGGCGTTGGTATCATACTCTTCCTTCTGTTTTTCTTTATATGGAAAGGGGGTGTTTCACCATTGCAGATATTCTTTTTATCCCTTATCTTTTCCCTGCAGATAATACTCACCATTGGTCTTTCACTCTTCTTTTCTTCCATCAGTGTCTATCTTAGAGATATTATCCAGGTACTCGGTGTAGCCTTTCAAGCAATCTTTTACTTATCAACTATACTCTTTCCCATAACAGCAATACCTGATAAGTTAAGGACTTTTATTTTATTAAACCCTATAACCTCTTTATCAGAGGCATATCATAGCGTAATACTCTATAACCAGTCACCGAATATTGGAGGGATGATCTATTTAAATATTGTGACATTTTTTGCATTTGTTGGAGGCGCCTACTTCTTCAGGAAGTTAAAGAGAGGATTCGCAGATGTCCTGTAAGAATAATATCCGCTATGCATAATGCTTATAAGATCTTATTTTTATTACCCACATTCACCTTTGGAGGTGCTGAGAGGACATCTCTGAATTTACTTAAGGGAATCGATAAGAACAGATTCAGGATATGTCTTGTAACCTCAAGACAAATATTCAGCCATTATCAGAATATAGATATTGAAAAGTTCATAGCGATAGAAGACCTTGGAATAGATGTATGGTTTAGTAGCCTCAGAAGATTTGTGCATGACATAGGGAGAGTCGCTCTTTTATTAAAGAGGGAAAAACCTGATATCGCCTTTGGGATGATGCATTATCCCTCGTCTTTGCTTGTTTTTGCAAAGACATTTCTGCGTGTGAATGTGGGTGTTGTTGCCAGTCCGAGAGGCCCTTCCACTGAGTATCTGAAGCATTTTGAGCATAAATTTCTGAGGAGGAAACTTCTCAAATGGGTTTTTGGTCTTTTTTGTAGATACGCAGATAGAATCGTGGTTTCATCTACAGGCATGAAGGAGGAATGTATAAGAGATTATCATGCAATTCCTGAAAGAGTAGAAGTTATACCAAATAGCATTGATATTAATGAGATTAGGAAAATATCTCAAGAGGGGATAGACATTGAGATGCCTGGAGATTTTAAATTTATAGTTACGTCAGGAAGATTAGAGAGGGAGAAAGACTTTGCGATATTATTGAGAGCATTTTGTCAGGTTAGAAAAATAGAGAAAGTTAAGCTATTGATTATAGGCAGTGGTTCAGAGAGAGAAAATATTGAAAGACTTTCTCATGAGATAGGCATAAGGGAAGACGTTATCTTGATGGGTTATCAGAGGAATCCCTATAAATATATCAGTCGCTCAGACATATTTGTTCATACGTGTCTATTTGAAGGATTTGCAAATGTAATTATAGAAGCAATGGCATGTGGGATTCCTGTTATAGCAATAGACTGTCCTTATGGACCAAGGGACATAATTAGACACCAGGAAAATGGTTTATTGGTACCAATGCATGACGAAGGCTCGTTGATAAATTATCTAATAATGCTTCTTCGTGACAAGCAGTTAAGGGACTCAATTGCGAGACGGGGATTTGAAAGAGCGATGGATTTTCCACGTTATAAAATGGTGAAAAGCTACGAGAATATTTTCCAACATATAAAAGGCTCATGAAATATGTCTCAAATTCTTGCAAGATTTAAATCAAGAGATTATCTCTATCAGGGCTCTATTTTGTTGATTTTATTTCTCTTTAATTATGAGGTCCTAAATACATGGTTTATAATTGATGATACAGCAATTATATTCTGCTCAAGTTTTAAGACTATAAGGCTCCTCTTTGACAGAGACACCTATCTTTACTTTAATCAGCTCTTTTTTTCACCTTTTCAACCTATCTCCTTTAAAATAGACTGGATATTATTTAAGATGAGTCCAACTGGTTATCACCTGCACAATTTACTTGTTGCTTTTTTAAGCTGTGTGATATTTTATAAAATTCTAAAAATATATATTCCTCCGTTCTTTTCCTGCCTTGGTACTATTCTTCTGTCGCTCTCCATGCCGCTCTCCTTTGATATAGGGTGGATTACGAGAAAACAATATTTATGGGGTTTTCTTTTTTCCCTTATTGTCATCTATTCATTAAAGATATGGGAAAGGAATAAAAAATCTCTCCTTATGCTCATGTCCCTTTTAAGCACTCTTCTTGCGTTTCTCTCGAAGGAGGCTTATGCCTTTTTGCCTGCTGCTGTCTTTGTTGTCTCATCAGGTAACACTGCAGATAGACTTAAAAAGACATTCCCCTACATAGTGGTCTTTCTTATATATTTCTTCTGGAGGATTTTCATGCTTGGAGGTTTTGGTGGATATCCAGGCTCTACAGAAGAGCCATTTTATTTTTTCCTGAATAAGCTCTTTCATATGCCGATGGAGCTGTCAAAGAGTTCATTTGGCTTTTCCATCTTCCCATTTCTATTGCTAATCATAATCGGTTTCCTCAGTTTTAAGATGATTTTATTTATTACTCTTATAGCATTAATTGTGATATCTCCTTTTGTTTTTTTTCCATCTGGCTCTTTCCTTCTTGCTAACAAAACCCTCGCATTTGTAGCGGTTGTCTCTTTTGGATTGTCCTATATCATGAAGGAGGTTTCATTAAGGAATAAAAGACTGACAATAGCAATGATTATACTTCTTTATATTCCAATCCTGTTAGGTTCTGTTGTCAAGTCAAAAGATGCCCATGAAACAATAATTCGTTTGTCTGATAACTTTGAGATGGCATCTAAGGAATTATTAGAGAATACAAATGAGAAGACATTAATAGTAAGCAACTATTCATATTATTTCAGTAATCTCGGAGATATTTACCAGAAGATGTTAAAGAGGGGTTTTCCTTCTGTCAAATCTGTTTCTACTATCAAAGTTTTGCCCTATTTAGAGTCAACAGATTTTGATAGGGTTATATTAGCTAATAATTTAGACCTCGACCCCAATGTTATCTCTCAAAGTTCTGTAGAGGTTTTTAAAGGATTGAAAGCCAGGCAGTATTTAAAAAAGAAGAGGGAAGAGTTAATAAGGAGACAGGTTCTCCCGGAACCAGAGGTTAGATTTACTAATACAAAAGACCATTTAAAAATAGATATTCTTGATTCAAGAGAAGGAACTTATTTGCGATGCCTTTATATGGGATCTTATGTAGGCTGTTATCCCATTCCGAAAAAATATATATTAAAATATAACCGTATTAAGAAGATAAAAAAAGTTGATATAATATATACCTCACATGAAGGCTTAATGAGCAAGCCTGCAAGGTTTTTAAATTAAAAACCTATGACCACAGATACCATAAATTCTGAAGAGGTCCTTTCTGTAAAAGACTTAACAAAGGCTTACAGTCTTTATGAGAAGCCTCTTGACAGGCTAAAGGAATTTTTTACACATGGCAATGCTCATTCAATTTTTGTTGCTTTAGATAGAGTAAGCTTTTCAGTTAAAAAAGGCGAAACCCTCGGTATCATTGGTGAAAATGGTGCAGGTAAAAGCACTCTTTTACAGCTTATTGCAGGGACATTGTCTCCTACGTCAGGAGATATAAAGATTAAAGGGAATGTTCTTGCACTTCTTGAACTTGGGATAGGTTTCCACCCAGATTTTACAGGGAGAGAGAATATCTTTTTCTATGGTGATATACTCGGTTTTCCAAGAAGCTTTATTCAGTCCAAGCTTCATGAGGTTATAGAATTTTCAGAAATCGGGGACTTTATAGACCGACCTCTTAAGACCTATTCTACAGGTATGCAAATGAGACTTGCATTCTCTCTAATTTCATCTCTTGAACCTGATATATTAATCATAGATGAGGTACTCTCTGTAGGTGACATGCACTTTCAAAAAAAATGCATTGATCGTATCATGGATTTCAAACAGAAAGGCAACACTATAATCTTCTGCTCCCACAGCACTTACCAAGTGGGTATCGTCTGTGACAGCGTGATATGGCTTAAGAATGGAAAAATAGAAATGCATGGTAAGCCAGAAAAGGTGATACCAGCTTATGAATTTTACCAACTTGAGAAGGATCGAAAAAAACAGGAAAGTAATGAAACTCTTACTATTAGTCATTCCCACCCTGTTATCATCAAAGAATTTAAGATATTAAACAAATTCCCATTAAAAAGGGGAGACGACTTAAAGTTTCGTATGCTTATAGAGAGTGCTAATGAGGAAATGCCCTACCATGTTACACTCTCGATCAAGATGGATACCGGCAGAGGGATTCATGTTGCTGGGACTCATCTATCTGGTATGAGACCTCTCTCGGGTAAAAAAAGGGAGGTTATTATCACATATCCAAACATACCTATTATAGGTGGAATATATTATGCACATGCACGGATTTTTGATGATAAAGGTCTTATGATATACCATGAAAGGGTGATTCCTCCGTTTGAGGTAGAGAAAGAATCAATAGAACTGGGAATATGTTATCTTGAGAATAAATGGGAGATTCATTAGAAGATATCTGCATCACCCATTGTATAAAATAATTTTTCTTTAACAAGGGAGGTCTGAATTGGTAATTTCCACACCATATTAGTTACGATAATATCTGTTTCTTTTTGTCTATAATCACTGATGATGTTTCTCCAGCTGGTAGGGAGCCAGAGGTGAAGGGAGGCTTTCCTTTTATTAGAGACAAAATAGTTTTCAAGGGCCTTTAATGCATGCCTTAAATTTCTTTTTTCTATAAGAAAATCAATTATCGAAACTTTCTCTCTCTCCTCCTTTATTACAACCCACCCCTTAAGCTTTCCAAAAAGGAATATCCCAAGAAGCTGGTATAAAAAAAATTGATTTGTAGCATATCTCCATTGAAGATAATCTTTATCCCTTATAATTGATAAAGAAAAATCTTTTGAGAGCCTTTCCCAAAAATTATCTAATCTATCATCATCCCACTTAAGACGTTTAACACTGTAAAGGCTAAGAGCGGTCTTGCTTAACTGCTTAAAACACTCTACAGCCTTTTCTATTCTGTCGTAAACCCCTATCCTTTTACCAAGTTTATACGGACGTTCTCCGGGGAATCCATAGCAGAAGACATCGAAAAATTCTATTGCAATATCCTCCAAAAGAGACTTCATAAGACAACTAAAAATATTTTTCATGCCAAGATATCCCCTTGCTTTCGGGTGAACCATTACATCAGCTATCTGGAAAAACTGCACTGGCTTGTTTTGAAATATCCCTCTTAAGGGAATAGCCCCTACATGGGCAATAATTTCACCTGCTGGGTTCTCAACCATCTTCGAGAAAACTCTCTTTCCTGTATGTAAGTACTTCCATCTCCACTGGTTAATAGTCATAACCTTTCCAAAAACAACTCTGAATAGAGCAGTTATACCCTCTTCGTCTCCTTTTTTGTAATGCCTTATTATGTAATCTTCGAAATTTCTCATTAATCTTTAATTCTCAATTATTGAAATATGATAAAATTATAGCATGTTACAGAATGAATCAGACATCTACCCTTATTCTGTTACAGACCTATCTCGAATGAATGCCCTTGTTCTTGCCCCGCATCCTGATGATGAGTCCCTTGGATGCGGGGGTTCTATAACTAAACACATCAAGGCTGGAAGTAGGGTAAAAGTAATCTTCCTTACTGACGGAGACAAAGGAGATTTTGAGAATAGATTTGCTGAAAATTATGTAAAGATAAGGAGACAGTCAGCACAGAAGGCCATGGAGATTCTCGGTGTTAAAGATTATGAGTTCTGGGGGTACAGAGACAGAAGTCTCCATCAAATAGAAGGAGAGGTTGTAGATAGATTGCTCCATATTGTCGAGGCATTCCCTCCTTCTTTAATCTATGCGCCCTCTCCGTATGAAGCACATCCTGACCATAAAACTACTGCTAAAATAGCACTAAAGATATTTGAAAAGACTGGAATTACCCTGCTTCTGTACGAAGTTTTGATGGCATTATTCCCTACTATCTTGGTAGATATTTCTTCAGAGATGGAAAGAAAAAGAAAGGCTATAAACTCTTACTACACAGAGATATATTATAATAATTATATTACGAAAATAGAAGGACTTAATAGATTCAGAACGACCACGCTACCAAATACGGTAACCTTTGCTGAAGGATTTATCCTTTTAGAAAAAGAGGTTTCAGGTAAGAAGATCTCTTTAAGACTATTATCAACCCTCCTTGACTGATGGAAGAATAATAATTCTTAAAATATGACTAAACCCCTTCTAAGGTAGCTAAAGACAGACGTTACTAACTTCTCTGGATAAGCATAATTTCTATAGATAGGGTATGCATAGATTATGAATGGCTGCTGTAATATCATTTAGTGCAGGAGAAAGTCTAAAATGATTCTTAATAGAATTTACTATTTTAAGCGGACAGTAGTGAAATTTTGTTATATAATATCTCATGCAGAGATACTTGGTGATTCTTCCAGCCTTTAATGAAGAAGGCTCTATAGCATCTGTAATAGAAGGTTTAAGAAGCATAGAAGAGGTTGATATATTGGTTGTGGATGATGGCTCAAGGGACAGGACAGCAGAGATAGCCAGAGGACTTGGTGCAATGGTTATCAGTCATCCTCATAATCTTGGCTATGGTGCAGCATTACAGACAGGCTTTAGGTTTGCTATGAGCAGGGGATATGAGTATATTATAACGATGGACGCGGATGGTCAGCATGACCCTGTGTCAATACAGAATCTCTTCAGGACAATAGAGGCCACAGGAGCAGATGTTGTCATAGGTTCGAGGTTTTTAGAGGGCAATTACAGAATGAGCTTTGCAAGGCGGATTGGTGCATGGATATTTGCCAGGGTGGCAAGGCTCTATACAGGTTACAAATTTACTGATCCAACATCGGGATTTCAATTACTAAACCGCAAGGCCTTCTCCTGCCTTGCCCTGGAGGAGGACTATCCCCTTGATTATCCTGATTTAAATATTATCATGTTTCTTCATAAAAAGAGGTTCAAGGTGGCAGAGGCACCTGTCCACATGATCATCAATGATAAAAGTGATACCATGCATAGTGGGCTCAAGCCTGTTATCTATGTTGTAAGGATGGTCCTTGCAGTTATAATGATTTTATTACGAAAGGAGGGTTGAGATGTCAATTTGGGCAAGATTATTTATTTTAATCACAGGAATTATGCTTTTTATTGTGGTCTTCGAGCTTGTGAGAAAGAAAAAATTTAGAGAAGAACTCTCTATCATTTGGCTCTTCTTTGCTATTATTGTTGCTCTGGGTTCAGTGGTGGATCTTATTGTTGATCCCCTTGCGAAATTGCTTCATATATACTATCCGCCTGCTCTTGTCTTTGTGATTATCACGATATTTCTAATTGCGTCGCTCCTTTATTTTTCACTTGTCACATCAGACTTAAAGAGCAAGGTTAAGGAGCTTACCCAGAAGGTTGCAATCCTCGAGTTTGAGATCAGTGAAAAATTTGATAAGGGTAAATAATGGGATTATTATCAGAATTCAATGAACTTTACAGATATAAAGAGCTCCTGAAGAATCTTGTCTCAAGGGATATAAAGAAGAGATATAAAAGATCAACCCTTGGATTCCTGTGGGTAATGCTTGATCCACTCTTGATGATGCTGGTTTTTTATATAATCTTTGCAGGTTTCTTCAGTAGAAATATAAATAACTATATAGCATATGTTATAT
>Ga0180896_1248_pt1 | contig 10764 bp, 10 predicted proteins | sample Deesub1362A_J573_FD_124283 | JGI IMG/M metagenome (GOLD analysis project Ga0180896, IMG submission 124283) | Nitrospirae bacterium JdFR-84
ACCAACGGAAAAGGCACGTCAGATCCTCAAGGTCATAGCAGAAAATATAAACTCCCTTCCCAACAAGGTCATAATAGAGGGTCATACAGATGCCCTACCCTTTTCAGATAGACAATACAGTAACTGGGAACTCTCAACAGAAAGGGCCTCATCAGCAAGAAGAGAACTTGAGGCAAATGGCCTTGATCCAAACAGGATAATGCGTGTTGCTGGATATGCAGATACAGACCCTTTAATAAAGGATAATCCCCTTGATCCAAGAAACAGGCGTATAAGTATTATCCTCCATATCCCCAAGAAAAAGCCTGTAGAAAATGAGGGTGCTAAATCTGCTGTTAATAATAAAAATCCTGCCATCGATCTCAAGGATCTTGAAAGCGACCTTAATAGGGCATATGGAGATCATGTAACTGTCACTGATGTAGAAAAAACTGACCAGAGAACAAAAGAAAATCCNANACGTATAAAAGTACCCCCTCCTCCCCCTGTGCTTGATAGTTTTAAAGATCCAGTGTTTGAGGATGAGAATATAAAGTCACTGCTTGAGTGAGGTTAACGAACTGGTAACTTTATAATAAAGGTGCTTCCCTCACCCGGTTTGCTCTCTACATCTATTGTACCATTCAGTTCTGCAATTATCCCATGGGCTATGGAGAGTCCAAGACCTGTTCCTTTGTTAACTGGCTTGGTTGTAAAAAAGGGATCAAAAATTCTATGGCGTATCTCGTCAGGAATTCCCACTCCATTGTCTGAGATCCTGATCTCTATATACCCATCATTACTGTTATAGGATGTATGGAGCACTATTCTACCCTTTCTTCCTGCATCGGAAATGGCATGTTCTGCATTTATAAGAAGATTCAATATCACCTGTTGCATCTGCTGTCTGTCCAGAAGTAAGGGTGGAATCTTACCAAAGTCCCTCACGATTTCTATGTTTGTATTCCTGAGCCAGTATTCATGGAGTTCAACGGTCTTTTCAATAATATCGTTTATATCTTCAGGACTCTTCTGAGGGGGTCTCTGTCTTGAAAAAGTAAGCATATTTTCCACAATACTCTTACACCTAATTGCAGAATCATAGATATGTTTCAGATACTTTTTCTTTGTTTCATCTGTCTCCTTCATCAGCATCATTTCTGTATAGCCAATTATTCCCGTAAGGGGATTATTAATCTCATGGGCAACTCCTGATGTGAGTGTACCAAGAGATGAGAGCTTGTCAAGGTGATAGACCTGATCTTTGAGTCTTCTGGTCTCTGTAATGTCCTTCATTATATATACGGCTGCCTCGTGTTCATCAAATGAGATAGGAAAACTACTTATCAGAAAATAAGAGTCTCCCAATTTTCTCTCCACTGACTTTGGTCCTGATTTTTTGATTGTCTCTGGAGGTTCACACCATTCATGTGGTTCATTGAGCCCATACAGTTTATAGTAAGGCTCCATGATGATGTCAGCAGGCTCCTTACCAAAAAGACCTGCAAAGGCCTTATTAGTTCTTAAAATTCTATACTCATTGTCTATTACAAAGAGATAGTCGGTTATTGCATCAATAATATTCTGCCACCACTTTTGACTTGTGTATATCTGTTTAAAGAGAAGGGACTTTTCTTTTAATTCCTCTTCACTCTCTTGAGTTATGAAATAACCCTTCTTTTCTGGCATGTTATAACTTAAACTATTTTGAATTATTTAATATAACTATGTCCACTCGCCTGTTCTTTGCCCTCCCTTGAGGGGTATCATTTGGTGCTATGGGTCTGTATTCTGCATATCCTGTAGCTGATATCCTTGATGGATCAATATTGTATCTCTTTATTAGATACTTTGCGACATTTATTGCCCTTGCAGCTGATAACTCCCAGTTTGATGGATATCTTTCTGTATGAATAGGGATATTATCAGTGTGTCCTTCAATCATGATCTTATTGGGAATCCTGCTCAAATAACCACCTATATCATTCAATACCTCTATAGCCTGATCTTTGATTTTAGCAGAACCTGAATCAAAAAACATTCTATCACTCACCGAGATTATCACTCCTCTACTGTCATGTCTTATGTTTATATCACCCTTTGATCTCTCTATTAATGAACCGAGTGATTTTTTTATATCATTTTCTATTTCCTCATTAATAGGTGGAATAATCTGAATACCCTCGATGATCGAAAAAGAACCTTCTGTATGACCTGATACATTAAATGCATTCCTCATGGAATCAACGAATTTGCCCAATTTCTCTGTATCCACATTACTTATTGCATACATTGCTGTGAAAAAACAGAACAGAAGGGTAACAAAATCTGCATATGAAACCATCCATCTCTCTACATTCTCCCGGATGTCCTCATCTTCTCTCTTCTTTTTCTTATTTTCTCTCATCTCTTCTAAACTATACTGAACTGAATAAACATTCTTTTACTTTATAAGAAATGAACTGAGATGTTCTCTAAGATAATAGGGGTTTCTGCCTGCCTGTATGGCTATGATTCCTTCGGTTATTATCTCTCTCAAAATTATCTCATTTTTGGCAGTATTTACCATCTTCTTTGCAATTGGCAGAAAAATAAGATTTGCAGATGCAACACCATAAACAGTTGCTACAAAGGCAACTGCTATACCTGTACCTAATCTGGATGGATCAGAGAGATTCTCCATCACATGTATAAGGCCAAGCACTGCTCCAATGATTCCAATTGTTGGTGCAAAACCACCAGCAGACTCAAATACCTTGGCTGCCCTGAGCCTTTCGCTCTGGAAAGTATTTATTTCTTGTTCAAGGGTATTTCTTATGACCTCTGGATCAATCCCATCAATTATCATCCTGAGCGCCCTTCTCATGAATGGATAATCAATCTCACCCAATCTCTTTTCAAGAGAAAGGAGACCATTCCTACGTGCATCAATAGCAAATTCAACCAGACTGTTAATAATTCTGTGGGTATCTGGTATGTGCCTCTCTTCTATAAATACATTCTTTAAGAGCCTTGTAGCAAGTATGAGATCACTGGTAGAGAAACTCAGAAATATTGCACCGAGTGTTCCACCAAATACTATAAGTGCCGCAGTCCCCTGTACAATGGAATTTATTCTTCCCCCTTCGATTAGATTTCCTCCGACAATTGCTGATATCCCAAGAAGTATTCCTATAATACTTGCCTTATTCACCTCCAGCCTCTGCTTCCTTTAGTTTTCTTATCATCTCACGCTGATGAGACAGGGCATATTGAATGATCTCGTTTCTCACTGACTCGGTCATGTTAAGATACTCAAGGGCAATTTCATATTTACCATTCTCGAGTTTTCTTGCCCTTACCACCTTTCCATATGCAAAGATGGCCACTGGGGGATATGTAGGTAGCACCATCTTGATCTCCATGATCTCTCCTACCTTCGTCTCTCTCTCTATGGTAAAACGTATGCCAGAGGCACTGATGTTTACGAGTTTCTTCTCAGAGGAAATAAGCCCTTCTTTCTCCATAATTAAATGATTGATAATAAAATCAAGTTTTGATCGTATTTCTGTGAGCATCTGATAGAATCTCTTTTCATCTACATGCTCAGAAAGATCGGGTGACTCGCCTTCCCCCTGTGTGCCGATATCAGCAAGTGCTACGGCCTTTGAACTCGAGACATTTTTGATTACTTCTTCAGCATTTTCAACATCTAAGTGCAGTGGATTTGCTACGACAGTGATAATATCGTCAACCCTGAAGTATCTTCTCTTTTCCTGTCCATTAAATTTCTCAATATTCTTTGTGGACATCTTCAGCCTCCCCCTGATATTAATTATTTTTTAGGTTATCTATCATGTCACTGTATCTTTTCATGCTCTCCTTTGTAGTAGATGCTGATCTGATCCTTCCAATAAGGATATCTGCTTCATCTCTTTCAAGGAGTCCCATCTCCATTAGGTTATTAATCCTCTCTTCCGGATCTTGTGGAATATCAATTTCATCTATCCTCTTTCCAGATTTAAGTGCCTCGATGCGCCTTAGTGCATCCCTTAGTTGTTTTGAGAGTCGTTCATTTTCAATCATGAGTTCATACATCCGATGTGCGTTTCTCACAACCAATAATAGCTGCTGCATTACAAATGGCTTCACAATATAATCATATGCCCCCTCCTTCATTGCCTTGAGGGCATCATCAAGTGTGCCATATGCAGTCAGTATCACAACAGATATCTTAGGATTTATTTTAATGGCAGTCCTCAATACCTCCATACCATCAGCTCCAGGCATCCTCAAATCAGTAAGTACAAGATGGATGTCTTCTATTCTCAAGATATTCATGGCAGATATTCCATCTTCTGCTACAAATACCTTGTATCCTTCATCAGTAAGGAACCTTACCATCACATCCCTTACAATCTCATCATCTTCTGCAATCAAAATATTGAATTTACTTTTCTCCATAAGTCTAAATCACAGATGGTTATCAATTCTTTTATCGGTATCATCTTTTTCATTCTTGAATCACGGATTAAATACTGATTCAATCTCATCGATCCAGACAGCCTCTTCTGAAAGAAGTGGTATGAGTTCGTATTCGATCAGATCAGCGAGCAAGACCCAGTCACATGATGTGAATGCGCCATTTATTTCCTTGAGTATGTCTATACCAAAGTTTTTTGATGAGATGGGATCAGGTCTTATCCCTTGCTGATCCAGATATCTTATCCCTGCATTAAGTTCACCTATGTACTCAAACACACATTGGAGGTCTCGAATATTTTGAACAAAGTTATTAAATACATATGCATTTTGTTCTGCTCTCAAAATCTTTACATTGTCCTCAAATGCCCTGATCAGTTCATTGATTATCTGTTTGGCATCTCCAATACTATTTTTGATAGCCTTTAATACCTCTGCCTTTGCCTCTTCTCTCTTTGTCTCAATCATGATAAACCTCCTCTATAGATTTTTCACATATACCAGAGAACCTTTTCTTTCTTCTCTGGTTCCTGCTGGATTTTGAAAATGCCAGACTCCAAAATCTTTTCCAGTATCAGGAGCATCTTGGAGATATTGTGATAGAGATCTCTATAAACCCCCACTGCAGATTCCGCAATCTCATGGAGTTCATTGCCTTGAAGTGACTCGAGTCCATATTTAAAAATCATGATTATCGGCCTGAAAGAGGACTCTATATGTCCTTTCACATCAATATCTTTTTCAATCTTCTCTACCTTTGACCATATATCCTTAATCCTCTTTATATCTGGTGAATTTGATGTTGCAAGGTCGTGTATCTCCTCCACGAGGATATAACACTCCTCTGCCAGTCTCTTGATTTTTTTAGCAATCTCGGCCTTTCTTTTAAGAGCCTCAAGGACTGCTGAGTGATCTATAATTAAATATCCTTTGTTAACTTCTTCTCTTATTTCCTGATATATTTGATCTATGTTCCGTGAGAATTCTTCGAGGCTGTTTGTCCATACATGTCTGTAGATAATCCTGAAGAGGTGTTTGATTTCAAGAGGGCGTTTAATAATAGGGCTGTAAACGAGATTTCCCTTTTTATCAAAGGAAGATCTATACACCTGTAATTCATTCCATTTTTCATCTGTATATACAATCCTTTTCCCCTCGATTACTTCCCTGCAAATACTCACCACTGCCTCAGGTGTGATTTTGTCCTTACATATCCTTTCCTTACAATTCACATCAAAGTTACATGGCATACATGAGATATCAGGTTCAATTACATAATGACCCTCACCATATGGCCCTGTTTCCATATAATGGGCATTAACTAAAAAGAGCCCTATAACCTTTGTCCCTACCGCAGTAGCAAGATGAAGGGTTCCTGTGTCATTTCCTATGAGGAGATTACATTTGGAAAGAAATGCACCTAATTGTCCGAGTGTGGTCTTTCCTGCCATGTTTATACAATCAGCAGATGTCATCATGAGAAGATGGTTTACAAGATCCGTCTCTTCTTTTGATCCAAAGACTATGAATTTTGGCCTATATAACTCGCTCAGTATATCCATGGTCTTTGCAAAGTTCTCTACAGGCCATCTCCTGTCTTCTTTACTCGCCCCTGGTTGGATGCCTATAAGGAGGTCCCCTTTTTGAATACCATTATCCTCTATAATCTTGGATACATACTCCATATCATCACTATCAGGATAAAATAAGAGTTTCCTACTTACAGAAGAGACACCCCCTGCCTTGAGATAGATATCTACAAGGTGGAAAGGGTTATAGTCTCTGTTCGGCACCACATTAAAGAGATACTGTAGCCAGGGATGTTGTATCATTCTCATTCCTTCTGAATCGATTGTAAAGCCATAGACCTCTCTGGCATTGACCATTGATATAAGAATTGCACTGAATGGAGAGTGTGTCAGATTTATAGCAATATCATAATTAGAAGAATTTATTCTCTCTATTAAGTAATCTATTACCTTATAACATTCTACAGGGGAGACCTTTTCTCTGATCATATCTCTCAGGTTTCTCATATCAAATTCTATTAACTCATCTATAAAGGGAATACCCTTACAGATCTCGCTAAAACGAGTATTGACAAGAAGTGAGATCTTACAATCCTCAAATTTTTCTTTGAGTCCCTCTATAAGAGGCGTAGTCTGTAATAGGTCTCCCATTCGTGTGAGATTTATGATCAGTATCTTTTTCATTTTATCTTTGCCAATTCACCCATCATGAGAAATATTTTGTCTGTTCTGGATAATTTCCCCTCTCCTGATCTTATATGTTCAATAATATCTTCAAGTGATATCCTGCTCCTGCCTCTAAAATTTTCTAAGAATTCTTTTAGTTCACTATCTCCATCAGCCTGTATAATTAACTCCTCAGGCATAAATCCATCCCCTTTTCTCTGTGGATAAAATCCCCTCTCCACCATAAATACAAGCATTTCTTCCATCCTTTTGTCATAGGTATGTTCATTCAATACCCTCTGTCTTGCCCTTACAGCAATCTCTATCCTTTCGTCTCTGTTTTTAAGGTAATAATGAATCTTCTCTCTCAGATCACCTATACTTTCAAAACAGATTATCTCCTTCCCCACTTCAAACAAATGAGGAATTTCTTCCCTTTTGTCCACCAATTGGAAGGCTCCACAGCATGCTATTTCAAATGTCCTGGGATTTACAAAATCTCCATATGGATTGATGTCCTTGTGATATGGAGAAGAATGAAGATTGATGTTTATCTTTGTTGCATTGTAGATCTTGATCACCTCTTCTGTTTCTATACGCTGACCATTCCTCTGGATATAAGGACTCAATGCAGAGTTCATGTCCCATTCCGAGCCCCATATCTTCAGATCCATATCTATCAATCCCTTAAAGAAATGTCTCCTGTTGTAATATCCAGCTCCAACAAAGGATATATCACTTCCATAATATTCCTGTTCCTCAAGGGTGAGATTTAATGGCCTGTGTACATCGGGTGAGGCACATAATGGGAGGTATCCATAGTGCTTTACCCCCATCTTTTCGAGTTCCTCAAAAAACCTTCCACGCTGAATGGTAAAGAAGAAGTCATAATATCGAGCAATCTCTCTCCAGTACTGCATCACCCTGAAATCCTCCACAAACCAGAAGATGGTTGTAACTCCCTCGCTCCTCAATTCCTCAAGACATCTCTGGGTAATTGGTGCCTGGGCAATGACAAAAACTATATCAGGATGGATTGTATCAACCCTTGCTAAGAGGGCCTCAGAAATATACTCAGAAAGCAATACATTGAGTCTCTGATACCTCTGTGCATTTCCCTTAAAATTTCGAGAATACATCAGGACATTTTCAAACCTGCTATTGTCCATCAACTCTACATCATGCCCCAGCCGTCTGAGTGCCCTTGCACAGTATCTTGCGATGGTGAGAGAGCCACCATATACAGGCCCTGCCACCAGAATCCTTAATCCCCTATTGAGTGTCTTTATTGCCAGTAACTTTGATTTGATCCTGAGAAATTCAGGATTTGAATTCACAGAGGGAGTATGTTCAAGGATACCGATGTTTACCTTTTCTGGTCTTATATCTATTTTATCAATAATCTTAATCCTGTTTAGTATCCCTGCCAGATCCACTGTTTCAAGTGCAATCTTTAATGTCTTTATATCAGGCTCTATTACCACTATCCTGCCTTTATATTTTCTGCAAAGGGCGAGTATATGATATCCGAGTCCAAAACCCAAGACATAAACAACATCTGCATTTTCGAATTCCGGGGTATAGTGTCTTACCCATGTTTCAGCCTCTTTTTCAGGATCATATAAACTGTGAATTGCTATTCCCCTTATCTTTAATGAAGGCTTTCCAGATTTCGAACTCACAATCTCATAAGATGCATCAGGACTTATTCTTGAGATGAGATCAGCAATCTCAGGAGACCTTATTCTGAGAGATGCTATATTCTTATTGAATATCAATGTCTTATCTTCTCCCTTGTATAGATACAAAATTATCTTTCACTCTCTTTTCCCTTATGCAAAGTCTTTGCCAGGAGATATTGAAACAGGAAGTATATGTTAACTTATTGATTTTTCAAAAAATTATTTCTCAAAAGAGAAGCCATATGTATTTTGTGTCAATATTATGACAGAATTTATATTCACCTCTTTTGAATTCTATAATCCTAATTCGTCTGCCACCTTAATAGCCGTTTCTATCATCTCGCTAACTGAAGTCTCATCCATGCCAGTCTCTGCAATACATGTCTCTTTAAATGGCTTAAGGGCATCATCATTTACACTGTATCTTATTAAAGAGACCATCTTTACAGCAGGCATCACCTGAGACCCCTCATCATGATGACCTCTGATAGATTCAATAAGATATTCTGGTAGTTTCCACTTCTCTGCAAGAAGTGATCCTACAGTGGTATGGTCTATACCAAAATTCTCCTTTTCAAGGTCACATATATCTATGTTACTGTCTCTATTCCACTCTTTGAGTATCTCGCAGTATTTCTCCTTTTTCACATCAGCCATCACAGGCATTGCCATGTCCTGAAGGAGTCCTGCTGAAAATGCCTCTGCTGTCATTGATGGATGGAGCCTCTGTGCAAGAAGACGTGCCATGCTCGCCCTGATCATTGAGGCCTTCCAGAAGTGCTTGCCATCAAAACATGGGGTCTTACTGTCAGGGAGGGCATTTTTTATAGCAACAGAGAGTACAATTGATTCAAGTCTTGATCGTCCAAGCAGGGATACAGCATGGGCCACATTACTTACACGCATTGCGAGACCAAATGCAGCAGAATTCACTGTAGAAAGCACCTTCACATGGAGCCCTGGATCCATTTCTATTTGATCTGATATATCTTTAATGGTTGAATCTGGATCTCTTAGGAGGTCGAGAACATTCATTACAGTGGTAGGGAAACTCGGAAGTTCATAATCTCCTATAATTGCCCTTAGTTCACTAACTGGATCCCTCTTTGACTTCTTAAATAGTTTGAACATTGTTATCCTTTTATTCCGCCCTCCTTGCTACCTTGTTGCTGAAGATCGATATGAGTCCACCAAGCATTACATAACCCGATACCACCTCTGCTATTGCTATGATCTGACCTGGTAGCGAGGCTGGGACCACATCACCATATCCAAGGGTGGTAAGAGTGACCACACTGTAATAAATCGGTGAGAGCCAGGTAGGGTGTTCTCCATAATCTATCTCTACAAGTGTATATAGAAATGCAAAGAAGAACACCAACACCAAGGTACAGAGAAACCATCTTGTCATGCTCCTGCCACAATCACTTGTAAGCCACCATATTTTGTATAGAAAATTGGAGAACGCACTCTGTTCCCTGAATTCTTTAAGGTAATTTTCATCCATAATGTAACGCCTTACCCTGTATGCACCTGCAAAGTTGATGTCCCTGATATCTGTTCCAATCCAGGTTGCCTTTTCAAATCCTGTAATCATTCTGAGTCTTGCTCCTCTGAGATCAGCGTTTGTAAAAGACGAACCTTGAACATTACTGAGGGACATATCCACTCCCCTCATATCAGCACTGGTAAAGTCAACAAATGTAAGGTTTGCCTCTCTCATTCTGCAGTCTCTAAGAGAAGCACATCTTAGGTCAGACCCCATGAGATCGGCCTTTGTCATAGTTGCCCCATCTAATCTTGCATTAAAGAGCCTGGTCTTATGCATTACTGACATACCGAGTCCAGCATAACTCAGATCAGCCTCTTCAAGATTTGCTCCGGATAAATCAGCTCCTGTGAGTTCTGCGTCTTTTAATTGTGCCTTGATTAGAATCGAGCCATTTAACTTTGCCTTAAAGAGTTTCGCACCTGAAAGATCTACATTGCTCAGATCTGAACCGGAGAGATCTACCATTGACAGATCAACGCCGCGTAGATCAGCACCTGATAGTACCACATTCCTTAGATCAAGGGATCTTGCCCTTCCGCTCTTGATTTCTTTAATAATATATTCTCTCTGAGTAAGTTCCTCTTCCTTTTTATAGTCAGTAATGCCTGTCTCCATATCATCTTTTAATACGGCATTCCCCAGTGTTTCTTGATCTATGAGTTAAACTTCTTTTTCATATAGGCAAGCAGTCTTAATAGTCTGTGCTTGTAAGTATGATCCTTCAATACCCTTGCCCTTCCTCTCCTTGCTATAGTCTCTCTCTTTTTATCGTGCTTTAAATAATATTTCACAAGATCCTGTATTTCTCTTTTATCTCTATAAACGACAATTTCTTCGCCTACTTTAAATAGTTCTTCAATCTCCTCCTGATAGTCAGTGAGTAAAAATGCTCCGC
>Ga0180896_1169_pt1 | contig 10521 bp, 7 predicted proteins | sample Deesub1362A_J573_FD_124283 | JGI IMG/M metagenome (GOLD analysis project Ga0180896, IMG submission 124283) | Nitrospirae bacterium JdFR-84
ATGCTTATTGAATTAAACATGAAGATAATTTTATATCTTATTAACCGTTTTAACATCAAAACAAAGATCATAAGAGCGAGTGATCTAAACCTCACGTTGGGGTTGAAATCTACAGAGATGCTGATAGAGATATTAAAGAAGATAGACGCTGATATATATATAGCAGGAAGAGGAAGAGAAGGAAAGCAACACTATTTGGACGTTGAATTGATGAAGAGAGAAGGTATAAACGTAAAATGGCATGACTTCGATCATCCCATCTATAAACAATGTTATGGAGGGTTCATAAAAAATCTTTCTGCTATTGATTTGCTTTTTAACTGTGGAGATAAGGCAGGGGAGATGATATAAACATGAATATAAAGGTACCTGCTGCGAAGCCTGGATTGAATCAAAGAGATACGGAAAAAGTTCTTAGGGAACTTTATAAGGTTCTGAAGAGTGGAAGGTTAATACTTGGTAAATATACACAGTCTTTTGAAGAAGAGTTTAGCAGATATATAGGGAGGAAACACGCCATTGCTGTAAATTCATGTACTACAGCATTACAGATTACAATGAGTTTTCTAAATCTCAAATCTGATGACGAGGTTATTGTTTCAAATAATACATGTGTTGCAACTGTAAACGCAATTCTTTTTGCAGGTGCAAAGCCTGTTTTGACTGACATAAACAATGCGACCTTCTGTATTGATTCACATTTATTCAAAGAAAAGATAACATCAAGAACCAGAGCTATAATTGTGGTACATATCGGTGGCCTTATCTGTCCTGATATCTTTGAGATTGTGGATATCTGTAATAGAGAGGGAATATTCTTAATAGAAGACTGTGCGCATGCTCATGGTGCTTCAATTGCTGATAAAAAGGCTGGTTCATTGTCTGATGCAAGCTGCTTCTCATTTTATCCGACTAAGATACTAACATCAGGTACAGGTGGTATGATAGTAACTGATAATGATGAGCTTGCAAAATACGCAAGAAGCGTAAGGCTCTTTGGACAGGGCAAAAGTTTAAGAGATGTACAGAATCTCGGAAGCGACTGGGTGATGAACGAATTATCAGCAGTTTTAGGTTTATTTAATTTTAGAAAACTCGATGAACATGTCAGAAAAAGAAACCAGGCTGCTCGATATTACCTTAAAAGGTTAGAAGGTTTGCCCTTTAAGTTCAATGACTATCCAGAAAATATATTGCATGGTTTTTATAAATTTATCGTACTTGCAGATAAAAATGTTGATGCCCAAAGATTAAAGGCTGACTTGCTTGATAAGCATGGCATAGAATGTGGGGCACTTTATTATCCACCAGTTCATCTTCAACCCTTTTTCCAGAAGGAGTTTGGATATAAATTAGGAGATTTTCCTGTATGTGAGAACATCTTGAAACAACAATTATGCCTGCCTTTATTCAGCGATATTACAAAAGAACAGATCGATTACGTTGTTGAATGTTTGAAAAAAGAGATATGAATTAAGAAAATTTAATCTTTTGTAATAACCTGTTCGTTAGCCTTTGTTATGTTGTCTTTAATAAGTGATAAAAGATGTTTCCCAACATCCGGCTCTTTTTCTATGATATTGTTTAGTTCTTCAGGATCATTCCTGAGATTAAAAAGTGAAGTTTTGCCTGTTTCAAGGTAGTATATCAGCTTATAGTCACCTTCCCATACAGCAAAAACCCCTTTTGTGATTTTCCCTCTGCTTGGGTTTCTTAGGAGAACCATAGAGAATGCAGGTTTTGGTTTAAGCTTTTTACCCTTTATAAGTGGTACCAATGAGCGTCCTTCCATCCATTCAGGTCTTTTGATACCCACTAAATCTAAAATAGTAGCAGGGATATCAATCTGTTCAACAATATCATTTATAACTTTTTTCTCAGTCTGATTAGGCTCCTTAATAATCAATGGTATGTGTGTGACCTCTTCATAGAGATATTCAAGGGCATGGAATGGATAGACAGGTTTAAAACCCTCCCCATGGTCTGCGGATAGGATGATAACCGTATTCTTGAGTATATTCCTTGTCTGAAGTTGAGTGATAAAATCGTTAAATTGACGGTCACAATATAATATGAATTCATCATAATAATCTTTTAGTAAATTCACCTTTCTTATAAATTCATCAGAAGGAAATAGCTTCTTATTAAGATATTTTCTTAATTCGACAGTTCTTATAAGTTGTTGGACATTTGCATCACGAAGTTCAATCGATGGATTGAACGTTCCTCTAAAGGGTTCAGGAGGTAAGAAAGGCACGTGAGGAGGGAAAAGATGTATCCATACGAAGAAGGGTTGAGCAGAATTGACATCTATTGTTTGTAAGAAGCTATTAAATACCATTTCTGGAGGATATTCTGTAAAATACACCTTTTGAGGAATTTTTCGTAAATATACATTCAGAATAAAATCATCCTGTCCGAACCAATTATAAATCTTAAACTTATCACCGAATAATTCATAAAGATCTTTTTCAATAAAACCCTCGATAGTTGCTGCCCTCCTGAAATTTTTAAAGTCAGGAAAGGTGTCAAAGCTATCCGCGATTCCAATATATTCAACATGCGCAACATCATTCGGGGTATAGGCAAAGTTGTAATAACCCTCTGCTTTTAACAAAAAAGCAATGTTTTCGATTTCAGCCCTGATCGGCTTATCATTTTTTTCATGAGAAAACCTTCTATGTGTCCAGACTCTTTTGCCAGTCATAAGACTCGCTGTAGCGGCTCCTGTATAGCTGCTTGCAGCTTCTGCCCTCAAAAATATTGATGCATTCTGTGCCCATTTTTCTATAAAAGGGGTTGTGGGTTTTTGATAGCCGTATACAGACATATGACGAGCTGTCAGTGCATCAAAAGTAACCAAGATTATATTGGGTCTATTGTTGGTGATTTTGGCAGATGTGACCTCATTTTGTGTTGCTACAGGCTGTTTTTTATTGGTCTCTTTAAATAGTGTATAAGTTACCAGTAAAAGGGATGATGTTAACAGTAGGCTGAAGATCCATACCAGAGGGGAGAGTCTATCATTAATGTTTTTTATCCAGCCCTTGGCTTTGTCTCGAAAAAACCAGGTTAAAAAAGCCGAAAGGAAAAATGCAGATATAAAAACTATGAGCTTCAAATAAAAGGAGGTTGGCATGTTTGATAATAGTATTTTTTTGATTACCCAGCTTATAATTCCAATAGTGGTAAACACGCCAAAATATAGCAAAAGATGTTCTGTGCTGAGCCTGATACCAACCCTGTTACAAACCCATTTGAGGAGATTAATAAGAATCCATAATGAAAGACCGACAAATAAAGAAAGGATACTCCAGAGAACATAGGCAAGGGCAGCGCTTGGAAGAAAATTTAAAAAGGACATATAGTATTTGAAGCCATCCCACCGATAAAAAATATCCCCTAATAAAAAAAGTGAAAATATTACAAAGATAAACTTAAGAAAAACAGAAACATTTTTATCTATTTCCATTTAACCCCCTTATAAATAATTTCTCTGTTTATATTATCCTTATATGTTTCAACAAATTTAAAGAATTCTTCGAGCACCTCATCCGTTAGATAATGAGGTCTTAACCCTAAATTAAAAAGTCCGGTATAGCATACATTATAGTAATGTTCCTCTTTTTCCACTCTTGGGTTTGTAAGATGTTCTATGGTTACATGGTAGCCAAGTTTTTCTCCGACATTTTTTACTTTCTCTGCGAGAGTATTTATTGAAAATGTCTCAGTGAACTGATTGAAGATTCTCAGTTTTCCTCTTTCAGGTGGATTTATAGAAGCAAGATATACACATTGCATGGTATCGATAATATTTAAAAAACCTCTTATTTGATTTCCCTTCCCATAAACTGTCAAAGGATATCCTGAAACTGCCTGAACAATGAATCTATTTAATACGCTACCGAATATTTCGTCATAAGGACAATAAGTTATCAGCTGATGATCCTCCCTGCTTTCATCAGTGTAGATCCCATACACAGGTCCCTGCATCAAATCTGTCACTCGTATTCCCCATGTCCTTATATAGAACCAGAGCATATCAGTATCCTGTATCTTTGTAGTATGATAAAGTGAGCTTGCTTGTCTTGGGAAAAGAAACTTGTCCCTTCGACCTTTGTGTTCTATCTCTATCCATCCTTCTTCAATGTCAATATTCGGCGTCCCATATTCGCCCATTGTCCCAAGCTTTATGATATGGCAATCGGGATTGGTTTCTTTAACAGCATAGACAATGTTGAGGGTGCTTATGAGATTGTTTATTACAGTAAAAGCTGCTTTATCCCTGTTTATCATCGAGTATGGTGCAGATGGCTGCTCAGCATAATGTATTACAGTGTCAGGCATATATTCTTTAAATACTGAGAGGAGAAAATCATAATTTGTGACATCCCCTATGTGAACAAATATCCTTCTCCCGCTCTTTTCCTCCCACAATCTTGCCCTCTGGCTAAGATCTGGTATTTTTCTCAGTGGTTCACAGTCAAGCTCTTTCATCGCGTTTCTTATAAAATAATTGTCCACACCTATAACTGTATAACCTCTCTGAGAGAAATACATACATGTAGGCCATCCAAGATAACCATCAGCACCAAGGATTAATACTCTCGACATAAATGGTTTACCCTTCTCCGTCTTTTAATTCATATACTACACCATCACTGCATTCATATACTATATTAAAATTTTTATCACCTTTTCTATGATTAAAGAGCCTTGTGATATATTCTCCTTCGTATCTTACTTCCGCTCTTTCAAATAGGGCAAGAACCGTTGAACCAAATTGTGACATCTTCTCTGGAAGGAATGACTCCATATTCTCAGGGATATGCGTCTTTGATTCAAACCTTTTATGAGGGAGTGCCACAGTTGGGTATCCTCCAAAGAAACTGAGGTGATAGGGTCTATTGGTTGTGATTATTATATCTTCTCTGTAATGGTCTTTTATCCAGTTATATGTTGATAGATTCAGTATAGAATAGTGAGTTGTTTGTTTATGAAAGAATCCATCAAGACGGAGATAGGTCTTATAACAATTTCCGAGTGTAACTATGCCAAGTGAAAGTATCAGGCCATATGAGGATAGTTTGCGAAATCCTTCACGCCTGATCATCCCCCAGAAGAAGGTGATTATCGAGATACCAACGAGGAATAAGGATGGTACAAGGGGAGAGACGTATCGCAATTCAAAGACCTCCTGCACCCTGGCCATGGAATAACTGATTAATGTGGTATAGCTGATTATAAATACTATAAACAGATCCAGTCCTGAACGTATATGTTTCAGGAACTCCCTTCGTACATTGGGGTTTATGATGTTATATAAAGTGAAAAGACCCATTGATATTACTATTAAACTGATGGACCGGCTGCCCAGCGGGAATTGTTGAGATATCATCCTGATTGTTCCTGTAAAGGCATCCAGATAAGGCCTGTCAGGTGAGGGTGCATTCCACCCAGCAATTGTCCCGCTGATCACATAATTACGAATAAAGAATACCATGGTGGTAATCACAGGCAATGATGTTGACAGGACAACATATTTGAATTTTGTCCTTTCCCTCCTTCTGTCAGTGATAAGTATTTGCCAGAGGAATACCGGGATCAGGGCAACCCCTGGAAATCTTGTAGAGATTGCAGCTGCGGCGCATACACCAGCAGCAAAGGCATATTTTGCGGATCTGAATTTATCAGAATATCGGGATGATAACAAAAAATATAATGTTGCCGTTATGAGGGTGATAAACAGAGATTCGCTAAGCATATGATTGACATTCCATAGCAGAGGAAAGGAGAGAGAGGTGATCACACCCGTCACCAGGGCAATCTTCAAGTTATTAGATAATCTCTTCATTAATAGAAATGTGCAGATGGAGACTGCTACATGACTGATCAGGTTGATCATCTGGGCAGGTAAGAAGTTCTGTGGCGTAACACCACCCAGGATTGCAAAGAGAATGGGAAGGAGTGGTGGTTGGGCGAGGTATGGGACGGTACCATTGACAAACATGTAATCGTTTTCCATGCTGATATTTATTGGCAATCTTATCCCGTTTCCGGATAGTATCTCCTGGGAGATAAGGGCATATATCATGGAGTCAGGAGATATTTTTATATTTTTGATCGCAAGAAGGGATGCAGAAGTAGAGACAATTATTAGTAGACCATACACCCATGCTATAGGTATGAACTTGTGGAAGTCCTTTGAAAAGACCTCTGATTTTTTTAGCATGTGTTCTGATTTGGTTGAAGTAAAAAGTAACTCTTCAATAAAATAGGTAAAAAGATAAAGTTCTTAAAAAGACCCTTTCTCAAAAATATATAGTATAGTGGTATGGAAAGTCAACGGAATGGCATAGAAGAAAACCATCAGCGTTTTAACTTGTAAGAAAGGGGTTTAAGAAAATTAAGAATCTCTCCATAGAATAATAATGTAGCAATATTGCAGATACCTTGATTCTCTGTTATACTTGTCAATGGGTAATTTTTCTTTCTGTCTTTTGGGCAAACAATGGTTTCAATATTAAAACAAGTAATTAAAACAAAAAATAAGTGGGGATTAAAATCATTAATCATAGGAGCCATTTATGAATTTATTTTTTTGATAAAACATCCTCGATTTAAATACTTTTTTGTTATTGAACCTCAAGATTTAGATATCAATAATAAGGATAAAAAGATTTCTGAACCTTATGTGCCTACTCCATATTACATCCTTACCATATCTTTGAAACAAATAAAAAATTTAATTAATGATTTACAAAATTCAATCTTTATTGATATTGGATGTGGGCCAGGCAGGGCTTTGTATTATTCATCAACCATCGGGTTTAATCAATTAATTGGCATTGAACAATCTAAAAAGCTCACTAACTTATGCTATCAAAATCTCAATAGATATTTATCACCGCAAATTAGTGTAAAAATTGTTAATCAAAATGTTAGAGATATTAATTTCCTGAGTTTGATAAGTAATTTCAGTCAAAGGGGGAAGACAGATTCTCTGGTGATTTTTCTTTATGCACCATTTAAGGATGAGATGTTGAAAATTTTATTAAATAAATTTGATGAACTTAGTTTTTTTGATTGTTTTATTATTTATTTTGGTCCTCAAAACGAAGGTATTATAACATTAAAAGGTTTTTCTGTCATTCAAGCGTATTATGTAAATCAGGATACACCTATTAAGATCTATTATCGCAACAGGCAACATAAGGAAGATAAGTTGGAGGATAATAAACAAAAATCTATAGAATTTTTTTCACAATTTTAAATAAAGGGGTAAGGAGTTTATGAAAATACAGGGTAGAGATTTATATACTTGGGAGCAATGTGCAGAATTTGATATCGGAAAGATTCACGATCTGTATAAAGAATATGTTAACAAAAGCCAGGTTAATCTGATCGGCTCTTTTGGCTTTGGTAGGGGTGCCGTGGTTAGAGCTGAGGGAATGTACATCTACACCTCTGACGGTAACCAGATCCTTGATTTCACAGGTGGTATCGGGGTGTTGAATCATGGCCATAATCATCCAAGAATACTTGCTGCCCGTATAGAATATCAGAAACAGAAGAGGATGGAGGTTCATAAAAATTTTTTCTCTCCCTATGTCGCGGGATTGAGTCATAACATTGCAAAGCTTTTACCAGAGGATTTAAACATAAGCTATTTTTGCAATTCAGGCGCTGAAGCTGTTGAAGGGGCGGTAAAGCTGGCTTATAAATATCATGATGGAGATAGAAAATATATTCTCCACGCTGACATATCCTTTCATGGTAAACTATTAGGAGCTGCTGGATTAACAGGTTCTCCTGAATTAGACTATAAATTCCCTACAATCCCTAATATAGAATCCTTTGAATATAACAATATTGACAGTGTCAGGAATCTGGTCTCGAAATTTCGTAAATCTAATGGTAAGTCTGATATTTATACCCTTATCCTTGAACCCTTCAGCGCAAGCAGTCTACGGGAATGTTCGGCTGAATTTTTGAAAGAACTAAGGGAGATATGTAGCCGTGAGGAAATTGTTCTTATTTTTGATGAGGTATACACAGGATGGGCCAAAACCGGAGAACTGTTTAATTTTATGGGTAAGGGGGTAGTCCCTGACATAGTCACTTATTCCAAATCATTTGGTGGTGGTAAATCTTCCATTTCAGGATATACAACGCGTACGCCAATTTTCCGCAAGGCGTATGATAATTTAAATGATGCTACCTTACATAGTACTACCTATAATGGTTTTGGAGAAGAGTGCATAACAGCTATAGAGGCAATTAATATTATTATTGAGGATGATTATGTTGGTAGGGCAAAAAGAATCCATCAACGTCTCGATAAGGGTTTAAAGCGACTTCAGGGGAAATATCCAGATTTAATAGATGAAGTAAGAGGCAGTGGAGCGCATTATGGAATCCTTTTAAATAAGGATATTAACCCAGTTATTAAATCAGCGATCAGCTTTTTGCCTGCTAAAATATTCAAAGATGATCGGTTTTTAGCTAAATTAATTACAGGTTCTGTTATATCTGAACTTTTTAATACGCATAATATCTTGACCTTCTATGGGTCCAATAGAGAAATTCCTCTTATTATCTCACCTTCTTTAATAGTGACAGATGAAGAAATTGACAGGTTTCTTAATGCCCTGGATAAAACGCTGTCAATCGGAAAACTCAAGTTAATTCTAAACTTTCTTAAACAGAAGTATTTGAAAAAATAGTCGGTTCTTTCAAGATCACAAAAATATTATCTGAGGCAATTGGATAAAGGATTTAAAATATTTTAAAAAGTTCAAGAAATATTTACAAGAATTCTGGGCAATATTAAACAGATGTGGAATAGTGTATTGGAAGGGCTTATCTTAGAAAATGTTGAAACATTAAAGCATTATCAGACTATGAAGGATGTTGATAATATCGTTGAGGATATCCTTCAATTTGTCTCGAATATAATTACAAGCTTACCCTGGCATTTTCGTTTACCAATAAGAATTATTGTGATTGTAGTCGGTTTATTTTGTATAGTAATGACAGGATATAAATTAAATTCGCTTCCTTCTAAAAATCGCTCAAGGTTTCTAAAACACATTCAATTCATTCCCTTTTTCACCATGCTGAACAGGTTAGTTCGGTCTCTGGCTTTTTTGAGACTTTTTGATATCCTTCCTTTAGAATCAGGCTATTCAAATAATAGGGATATCTGCCATGAGCCATGAAAAAATTGATCTTTGCTCCTGAAGATTACACGAGAGATAGGTATCATTGCGAATACCTGATAGTTGGAACAGGTGCCGGTGGGAGTGTAGCAGGGACATTGCTGGCTGAAAGTGGACATGACGTAATTTTTTTAGAAGAAGGCGGTTATTATCCTGTTGAATCCTATACCTCTAATATCAGTGAAATGACTGCAAGGCTCTATAGAAATAGCGGAATATTTCCCTTTCTTGGCAGACCCTCTATCGCATTTGCTGAAGGTTGTTGTGTTGGTGGGGGCACTGTCATTAATGGTGGCATAATTTCTCGGACACCTTCCTGGGTACTTGAAGAGTGGCAGAATAATTATGGTCTGAAGGGATATCGTCAAGAGGATCTACAAAAATATTTCGAGATTATTGAAAAAGACCTTCATGTGGTAAGGCACGAAATTGAAAAAAATAGAAATCTTGATTCGCTGAAACTGCTTGAGGCTGCTGACCAATTAGGTTGGAAATATGTTGTGGTTTCGCGTGCAGTGAGAAATTGTAAAAATAATAATCTGTGTCCCACCGGTTGCCCGTCAGGAGCAAAACAGAGCACACTGGAAACATATCTCCAGCGGGCCATGAAAAGCGGTGCTCGAATCTTTACAAGATGCCGGGCTGTTAAAATTGCTTATTCAGATAGAAAAGCCAAGAAAATTGTAGCTCGTATCATTGGTTCTAAATCAAAGTATATAGAAATATTATTTGATTACTTGGTCATAGCTGGTGGCGCTGTTCAAACTCCCCATCTGCTTCGCCGCAGTGGAATTTCCAGCTTGGCTGGTCGGAAGCTTCAGTTCCACATGAATCTTAAAATTGTTGCCCTTTTTAAAGAAAGACTCAATGCAGAGCAAGGCACAATATTGACTGTGCAGGTTCAAGAGTTCGAGCGTGAAGGTCTTTTAATCATGGCTTCAAACGTAAGACCTCATTATATAGCCATGACCCTTTCTCATCATGATAATGAGGTGATTAATTCAGTACTGGATAATTATCAAAATTCAGGTATTTTTGCAGCAATGATCCGTCCAAAGAGCATTGCTCATATTATAAGCAGAGTTGGAGAACAGCCTGTAGTAGTGTATCGGTTTAATCCTGATGACCTCTCAATGATTAAGATTGCTTTATTGAGAGTAGCCAAACTGCTATTTCATAGTGGAGCAATTGAACTTTATATGCCGATTACTGGAATTGGTGGAATTAAATCACTTAATGAGCTGGAACAAAAACTTGACAGAGTAAAACCCGAAGACCTTGAGATTATCACTGTTCATGT
>Ga0180896_1205_pt1 | contig 10355 bp, 4 predicted proteins | sample Deesub1362A_J573_FD_124283 | JGI IMG/M metagenome (GOLD analysis project Ga0180896, IMG submission 124283) | Nitrospirae bacterium JdFR-84
GTAAAAATATATGGAGAAAAAAGTCAAACAAAAATATTGTATTATTGATACTAATTGATGGGTTAAGACATGATTATATAAATCCTGTAGATTCACCATTTCTATATTCTCTCTGTAAACAAAACATAGAAGGTACCGTCAGAGAGACCTTTGCCTTTGAACTCCGTCCTGCATTTTTTGCAGGTCTTCAGCCAGAGGAATGTGATATAGCACATATGTATTGCTATAATCCCAGTGATTCAATCTTTCGTGCTATTGACATATCACATGGAGACAGAAATAGAATAAACCTTGATCTCAGAAAAGAGGCTGACAAAAGGGGATATTCCTTAGTCAGGTATATTGGAAGTTCCGCTGAAATACCATTGAAACTCCTTAAGTATTTTGATTTTTCAGAGAAATATCATACTGCTGATCCTTTATCTATACCTGGACACAAGACGTTATTTGATTATCTAAGAAGTGATGGTAAGAAGTGGCTATGGATAGGTTATCCTGATGGACCTGGAACTACACATGAAGTAAAAGAAGAATTTTTCAGGAGGCTCACTCCTGATCTCGATTTTGTTTATCTCCATTTTTCTGAATTAGACTGGGCTGGTCATGAGGCCGGCCCACACTCAGAAAGACAGAAACATATCCTGAAAGAGATTGATGAGGCAATAAGAGAGGTCTATAAAAGACTCAATCAGACATTTAGGAGTGTTAAAGGGATTATCTTTGGTGATCATGGGCAGGTCGCAATAAAAAAGCATATAGATATCGAGGCAAAATTAAGAGAGACAGGACTCAGACTCGAAGAGGATTATATCTATTTTCTGGATTCCACACAGGCAAGGTTCTGGTTTTTCAATGATAGGGCACGTGAAAAGATAACAGAGCTGCTACAGAATATCCCAGATGGAAGGATACTTTCTGAGAAGGATTATGAGAGGCTACATTTTCGTTTTAAGCATAATAAATTTGGAGATCTGATATTTGTTGTAAATGATGGGGTTGGTATTTTTCCTAATTTCTTCCAGAGCACAAATCCCTGTAAAGGACTACATGGATATCTTCCAGAAGTAAAAGATAATTGGGGTAAATTGATAATCACAGGCTGTGGTATCAATACAAGTCTCGAGACTCCTGTAGAAATGACCAGTATCTTTCCCACACTCCTTGAGATGCTCGGATATAAACCACCTGCAGATCTTAAGGCCAAATCAATTTTTAAAGAGATTGCCTCGGAGATATTTCAACCCAAATTCAAGGCATCTGTAATAATTCCAACATGCAATAGGGTAGATACTCTAAAAAAGAATATCCAAGCCATTGAGAGACAGACCTGTTCAGTAGATGAATTTGAGGTGATTGTTGTTGATGATGGTTCTACAGATGGAACATGGGACTTTCTTGAGGAATATGAAAAGCATACCACATTAAACTTCAGGTGTTTCAGACAGAATAATGCAGGGCCTGCTGCAGCAAGAAATGTTGGTATCAAAAATGCCCTTGGCCATCTTATTATACTCATTGGAGATGATACAATAATCTCCCCTGATTTCATCGAAAATCACATAAAGTTTCATGAAGAATGGCCTCAATTCAGCCATGCCTGTCTTGGATTTATTGACTGGTCAAAGGACATAGAGATAACCCCCCTCATGAGACTTATAACATCACCAATGGGTGGATATCAATTTAATTATGAATCCATCGAGAGTCAGGATCCTGATAATATCAGATGGGATGTCTTCTGGGGAAGCAATGTCTCCTTCAAGAGACTCTTCTCCATGACTCACGGATTGTTTAATGAAAGATTTAAACTGGCAATGTGGGAAGATGTTGAATTGGGATATAGACTGGAGAAGGCAGGGCTGGTTTTACACTACAGAAAGGAATGTCTTGCATATCATGAACATAGAACAAACTTTGAGAGATTTGCAGAACGGCAGAGGATGGTAGGATGGTATAGCCATGATCTTCATGAAATGGGGATACCAGCCGGATATTTTGAAGGACCAGAAGATAGGGTGTATTCAAAAGGGGTCTTATCAATTATTGTAAAGGCATTGTCAGGGGTTGATAATAAAAATTACTTTAAAAATAATCTGGATCTCCTTTACAGACTGTATAACTATGGTCTGAAATATGCAACCCTCGTAGGCTGTATGGAAAGAAAGAATAAACTGAATGAAGACATTGAAGGAGATATAGGTCTGCTGCTAAACCTGGCATCAGCAGAACAGGAATTAGAAGAGAAGAAGAAAGAATTAAGAAAAAGAGATGATCACATTTCTATGCTCACTCATAATCTCAAAAATAGAGATGTGTTGATTAAGGATTATGAGAGAAGAAATCAAGAATTATTAAAGTTTGTGGAAAAGATGGATAATGTCATACCAGCCTTGGAGAAACTCTTGAAGAGACTGCTGGATGAAAGTCCTTCTGCGGAGATTCTGGTAGAAGCAGGAGAGGTCTGTTTTAATCTGGGTCATTATGAAAGTGCAAGAGAGTTTTTTCAAAGGGCACTTGAAATCAATCCCCTAAACAGTGATGCATTAAACAATGTGGGTGTGTTGAACTTTCAAAAGGGAGATTATCAGACAGCAAGGGTCTTTTTTACAGAGGCACTCAGGGTAAACCCAGACAATAGAGAGGCCATGACCAATCTCGCCCTGTTAGATGAAAAGACACTCCCAGAGGAAAAAAGGGATTACAAATGCAAGATATGTAATTCATCAGAGATTGATACGATCTACAGGGTTAGTGGACAGTATCCTGGTACATACACCATAGGGCGCTGTAAAAACTGTTCCATTGTATTTTTGTTGGGAGACTTTGGGCATCTTTCAGAGATTATTAGAAGAAACAGTGATGTGAGAAACATGGCAGCAGGGCTTCGTTACAGAATGGGTAAGGATGATACTACTGATTTATATTCAGCATACGAAGAAGACAGCAAAAGGGCTTTCCAGTATTACTCCGAGATAATTTCGAGATATAAAAATTCAGGTAGAATCCTTGACATCGGATGTGGTAATGGATATTTCCTGTCCTTTTTTGATGGAGCAGATTGGGAAAAATGGGGAATAGACTACAATGAGGAGAATTATAAGAAAGTACTTGAGAGAGGTGATATTAATGCATTTAGAGGAGATTTCAGGGATTTTAATAGCGAGACACGATTTGATGTCATTACAATGATAGAGTATATCGAACATTCCAGTAATCCACTGGATGATCTCAAGAAGACGTATTCACTTTTAGATAAAGAAGGAATACTTTTGATCGTGACCGGAAATGTGGATTCAGAGGAGGCCAGGAGAGAAGGAGAAAATTGGCCTTATTTCACAGCGGTACCTGATCATAAGTTCTTTTTCTCTCCAGAGACACTCTCGTTAATACTTGAAAAGGCAGGATTTTCAAAAATCGAACTTTTGAGCAAGGAATCAGAAGAAAAGATTTTAATAATGGCCAAGAAATAGAGGACATAGAGACCCATGCTTCGGGGTAAATTAATTTCAGGAGATTACCCAGTTATTTATATAACTGTAGACTGTCTTAGACAGGATGTATTTATGGCCTGTTGTGAAAGTCATGGACAGTCACGGTCGGCCTTTCGCTGGTTATATAAAGAGGGAATATATTTTCCCCGGAATCTCTCTAATTATATATGCACTCCCCCTTCTATGAGTTCTTTATTAACAGGCCTTTATCCAAGCTTTATAGGGGTTAAAAAATGGAGTCCCTATTCTTATCATGGACTGACTCGTTTCCAGAAAGGAGATGAAAAAGCAGGGCTTCCTTCAGGTGTACAGACCTTGGCTGAATGGATGCGCCTGAAAGATTATGTACCGGTTGGACTGAATACAAATCCTTATATGATAAAGAAATTTGGATATGGTAGGGGATATGAAATTTATGAAGATTTTTATGAAGAGGGGAAAAATCTGGAATCTGATTCATTCTATCCAAAAGCAGAACTGGTACTGAAGCATGGTGCAGATCTCGGTTTAAGGTTTAGTAAAGAGAGATTCTTTTTATGGATCCATATTATGGATGCACATATCCCTTGGAATCCACCATTAATGTTCTATCCGAACAGGGAGGAACTGAAACACATAAATCAAGGATTTGTGAATCTCTTTAAAGACCAGGAGGAACTCGGTAAAGTACATGGTTTTTCCTGTAGAAATCGCATAACCCTTTTTGATCTGGCTGGGCAGAATCTCCCAAAACTCAAACTCTTCCTTGATCAATGCCATAAGGTATATGAAGCCTCCATTCGATATATTGATGAGGAACTCTGGAAGTTTTTTACTACACTCGATTCAATAGGACTTTTGGATAGATCCCTAATTATACTTACATCAGATCATGGAGAAGAATTTGGAGAATATGGATTTTTAGGACATCATAATCTTGGTGGAGCATCTCCAGTATTGGTAAATACCCCCCTTGTCTTACGCTTCCCCAGAGCCTGGAATATTTCGGCAAATGTTTCCCCCTATCAAAGTAGTGGAGTGGATATTGTTCCTACAATATTAGACCTTCTTGGGCAGGAGTGGGACTTCTTGGACGGAGAGTCCCTGATCCCTGTGGTGACAGGTCAGGTGCAACAGAGACCCGTACCTGTACATATCAATCTCAGTAACGGTGCCCACTTTATATATAAAGATGGCTACAAATATATTAATTATCCAAAGGAGTCCTTTGAATTAATATACAAGGAAGACGGACTTTATAAAGAAACAGTAATTCAATCTCCTTCGCCTCAGGTGATAGAGGAGTTTAGAAGGCATTATGAGGACTTTGTATCTTCATATGGAGTCAGTGAAGGATATAGAGAAATAAGCACACACGAGGTATATGATGATGAAATTAAAAGGAGACTCGCAGGGCTGGGATACCTATAAATCTCATTGCAATTTAAGGAACGGTTATGAACTTATTTAATTATTTTGAGGCACATAGTAACCCTGTAGAAAAAGTTATCCAGTCTCTTAAAAAGAATTGTAAGGGTAGAAATATTACCGCACATCTGCTCTTCTTATTGAGCAGGATTATAGCCTTTCTTCTACCATATATATTTTTAATAGAAAGGGGATTGGGTAATCTCTATGTCAGGATAAAAAGGGATGAATCCATAAAGATACCCACCAAACGAAAAAAGAACCTTTCTATTATTATCCTAAACTGGAATGGTGAAGATATACTGTCTGAGTGTATTACCCATCTTGATCATGCACTCAAGAGGGTTCCAGGAGATCATGAGGTAATTGTAGTTGACAATAACAGCAAAGACAGAAGTGTAGAGCTCCTCAGGGATACCTTTCCTTGGGTGAAGGTTGTCAGACTGAAAAGGAACTTGGGCTTTGCAAGGGGGAATAATAGAGGGATCAGGGTAGCAAAAAATGACCTTATCATGCTTCTCAATAATGATATCTTGCTTTCAGAAGATACATTCACCACACTTCTAAAACACTTTGACGATGAAAAGGTCTTTGCAGTAGCTCCACGTGTGGTTCTTGAAGACGGCAGGCTTAACGAAGGTCACTCATGGGGTGAGTTTAGAGACGGAATGCTCTATTTTTACAATGAACGACAATCAAAGGCATTAGAAATGGTTAAGTCTCCTGTAATCACCCTCTATCCCATTGGTGCGTGTGTCATTATGGACAAGAAGATATATCACTCAATAGGTGGTCTTGATCCCATGTTCAGTCCCTTTTACTGGGAAGACGATGATCTTGGTTACAGGGCACTGAAGATGGGATATAAAGTTATATACGATCCAAGGGTCACAGTAATTCATAAAAACGCAGCAAGTAGCAGTAAACTCCCAAAAGAGTATATTACAGTCCTTAAAGAAAAGAATATGCTCCTCTTTCTTTGGAAAAATCTTACATACAGGCCATATCTAAAGGAGTATCTGAGTACGCTTCGTAAGAGGATTGAGGTCTTAATAAAGAAAGAAGATTATATACACCTTCTTGCCTATCTCCTGGCATTTCTCCAGATAGGCGAGGTTATAAAAGGGAGGATTAAGGACTCAAAGAAGATGGTCTTGACTGATAAAGAAGTACTTGCACTGACACGTAAGGAGAGGAAATCCAAGACAAAACAAGATCTCAAGCCCCATGTCTTACTCATTACCCCTTTTCCCCCATACCCATTAAACAATGGTGGTGCCCTGCGGATATATAATCTTACAAAGAATCTTGCAAAGAGATTTGATTTCACACTCCTCAGTTTTGTGGAAAATAAGAATGCTATTAGGTTACCAGAGGAAATAGCCTGTCTCTTTAAATCCATACACTTTGTTGAGAGAAAGCCCACGCCCTTCAATGAATTAATGAAGAGTGAACTTCCACAAAATTATTCTCAATATTTAAGTCTGGGTATGGCAGATACCTTGAAGGGTATAGTTTCAGAGAATGGTATAGATATAGTACAAATTGAATTCCCATGGATGGCCTTTTATGGTAGGTTTGTCACCAATTTTCCTTCTATATTTGTTGAACATGATGTGGGTGCAATGTTCTGGAAGCGGAGTTTTATGAAACCAGAAGGAGGAATCAGACAGTACCTCACCCCGCTGAAGGCAATCAATTATGAGAATGCCTTTATAGATTACTTTGACAGGGTCATTACCGTTACGCAAAAGGACGAGGCAATACTCAAAGCCCTGTTTCCTGGCATCTATGTAACCACTGTTGAGACAGGCGTGGATTTAGATTTATTCCCTTATTCATATAAAAACAACGGAGAGAAAAATCTAATATACCTTGGCTCCTATCGTCATTATCCTAATGAGGATGCAGTGGTCTATTTTGTAAATGAGATCTTTCCGCTCATTAAAAAAGAGGACAGAAATATAAAACTCTACATAGTGGGGAGTCATCCTACAAGGAGGATAAATAGACTAAAGGGCAGAGAAGATATTGAAATAACCGGTACAGTGGATGATGTAACACATTATCTCAAAAAAGGCACCATCTTTATAGCACCCATACGACTTGGTGGTGGTATAAAGGGAAAGATACTCGAGGCCATGTCTATAGGACTGCCTGTGGTAGCCACTCCTCTCGCTGCAACAGGTCTTGGTGTCAGGGATGGTGAAGATATACTCATTGCATCAACACCTGATGAATTTGCTGAAAAGGTTTTGACCCTGCTTTCAAATAAAGACCTGAGGGAAAAAATATCCATCAATGGCAGACGGCTTGTGGAAGAGAGATTTGACTGGAGGGTACTGGCAGACAAAATGGCCAGGGTATATGAGGAGATGGTGTGATGGACAGTAAAGAGGTTCAAGAATGGATTGAAAAGAGCAGAGATACCATCTTTGAGAAGGTGAGATATCTCCCAGATTTTGAGTCTCCTGATAAGGAATTGAGGGAACTTCATCTTGAGCTCACCTATGCATGCAATATGCGTTGTAGAATGTGCAATATCTGGAGCATATATAGAAAAGATCGGCTCATGCCAAAAAAGGAGATGTCTGTAGAAGAACTGGTGGATTATATAGAGGAGTCAAGAATACTCAAGAAGGTTATTACAGGAATTATCATCTCAGGTGGTGAGCCTTTTCTCAAAAAGGGATTCGAAGAATTCTGTATGTATTTTCTGAAGTATTTCCCTGTGGTTAATATTGGTATTTTATCCAATCTCTATAATGGATCTCTTATTGTCTCAAAATTAAAGAGTCTGAATTCATTTATTGATAGAATATGGATTGGTACTTCTTTAGATGGATTGGGCAGATTCCACGACAATACCCGCGGCGTCAATGGAGCCTTTGATAAATTTCAGGAAAGTCTCTCTCTTCTGAGAAAAACATTTCCTGGACTCCCCATAGTGGTCAATTATACTCTTACGACCGACAATTATCATGATATTTATGAGACATATAAGTTCTGCAAGTCTCATTCATTAGACCTTAGTATCCAATTCCCTGTTCCCTGGGAGGGAGCAGAGATATTTACTTTTACCAATCAACAGATTGCAGAGATAGAATCCCTGGTGATGAGAGTAATAGAAGACCATATCAGGGAATATGAATATTCAAAGATAAATGAAAAGGAGTTGATGGCAAAGGTATTTTATCTATCGGGTCTAATCGATTATCAGAAAAATCCAAGAAGAATATTTAAGAGGTGTGTGGCAGGAAGGAGATTTACTACCATCAGCCCTGAAGGTAAGGTATATTTCTGTCCTATATTAAAAAACAACATTATTGGTGACCTCAGGGACAGACCCTTTGATGAGATATGGATGGGGAAAGAGGCGAGGAGATTGAGAAAGAGGATAGACAGAGGATTCTGCCATTGCTGGCTCAATTGTACCATCTATCCAAATGCAATGGAGGCCCTTGAGGCAGAGAAAAGGGATGAGAGAAAGAAATCATTAATACAGAGAATATTCACTGCTGCATAAAGATGGATAAGGTAAATTTGAGCAAGAAAGAGGTAGCTATTATCAAGATTCATAAGTTTTCCGCCAGATTACTCTATTTATTGGATCATGTATGGAGATTGATAACCACACTCTTTTTCCTGCTCTCAAAGAGGACAAGGGCAAAGAGATTAATGACCACAGGGGAGATCTTTGAGATACAGGGAGAGACAGAGGTTGCAGTGCAGCATTATGAAAGGGCCCTTAAAGTGTGCCCTTCTCTAAAAGAGATCAATCTAAATCTATGCAGGTGTTATCTCAGAATGCTCCTGCTGAATAAGGCAAAATCATACGGTATGGAGTACCTGAAACATAATCAAGAAGATCCAGAAGTCAATTTATATATAGGGGTTATCATGTACTATGAGAAAAAATGGAGAGAGGCACTCGGATATCTTGAAAGGGCTGTTAAACTCTTCCCCGAAAGAGAAAAAAAGATTGCCTCTGCACAGGAGTACATGGCTGAGTGTTATCTCAAACTCAATGAGTATGAAAGAGCAGTAGAATTACTCGAGAAGGTCATAAAGGCCAATCCTTATAGTGGAGGAGATAGAAAGTTTGTCAGCCTTGGTGAGGCTTATTACTTTCTGGGAAGAAAGGAAGAGGCATTAAGTGTCTTTAAAAGGGCTTTATCCATTAATCCTGATAATTATGAGACATGGAATAATATCGGTGTTCTCCTGTGGAGTGATGGTCAAGTAGAAAAGGCATGTGAGTGCTTTAGAAAGGCACTGACAATAAAACCCGATTATAAAGAGGCGATGACAAATCTCGTTACAATTGAGAAGATATTAAAAAATCATGGCTCAGATCAGCTCAGAGTTGTTACTTAATAAAAGAGTAAAATTAGTGACCTCCAGAAGCGGGAAACCCACTCTACAGGTCCTCTGTGGTGATCGGACTGTAAGGACCATACATAGTCTTTATGATCCGGAGAAGGAGGCAGAGACACTGGTCAAGACCTGTGAGATTGATGGACAGGGAATAATAGTGGTATTGGGACTTGGGATGGGATACCATGTAAATGAATTGCATAAAAGATTTCCACAGGCAGAGATCGTTGTGGTAGAGGCAGATACAGAGATTTATGAATTATTCAGACAACATGGAGTAACACTTGACAGTAACATTAAGATTCTATACGGTCTTCCTCCAGATAAAGCATTAGGGGAGATAACAAGATTGCAGATCAAAAATGGATTTAAACCACTTTCTATATTCTGTCTGTCTTCTGAAATAACCGCATACGAAGATTATTATAAACACATTCTTAATGCACTTCATATATCTGTAAAAGTGAAACTGTGGGAGAAGCTGAAATACCCTAAGTTCAGAGAACAGACAACGCGGGTACTTCTTCTTGATACCGCATACTTTTTAATAAAAGAGATTGAAAAGGCCTTGAAAAGGCTGAATTGTAAAGTACATCTATTGTCAATAGATAAAAATACAAATGGCGAGATGATAGTCTCAGGACTTATACAGACAATTTTGGAGTTCAGACCAGACTTTATTCTCACAGTCAATCATCTTGGGTTTGATGAAGAAGGGGTTCTCACATCCTTTCTTGAATCTATTGAGATGCCCATTGCATCCTGGTATGTGGACAGCCCATCCCTTATTGTAGGTGCCTTTGAGAAAAATGTATCTCCCTATGTGTCTATCTTTCTCTGGGACAGATCCTACATCAATGATATGAAAGCCATTGGTTTTGAATCAGTTTTACACCTTCCATTAGCAACGGATGAGACAGTTTTCAGCCCCTTAAGGAATAAAAGATCCTCACAATATTCCTGTGATGTGGGATTTGTTGGTAACTCCCTAATAGAATCTGTAGATTGGTGGTTTAATAAGGTTGAAAAAAGATTTTATTCATTGATAAATGAACTGGCAGAAAAATTAAGTTCTTCAAA
>Ga0180896_1019_pt1 | contig 10262 bp, 7 predicted proteins | sample Deesub1362A_J573_FD_124283 | JGI IMG/M metagenome (GOLD analysis project Ga0180896, IMG submission 124283) | Nitrospirae bacterium JdFR-84
GCCTGGTTCATTGTATTATTTCTTTGGTATAATCCTTGGAAAGGGGCTACTTAAAGAACACACACAGATTACCTTCTTGCCTCATTTATTGCTCCAACCCTACTTCTGGAAGGACTGGCTTGCCATGATCGGGAGGGTTACTGGCTGGTGTGCATTTTTAATAGGGCTTTTCAGTCTCGCAATGGTTAAAGAGAGATTTCAGAGATTTATACTTCTTGGTCTCTGGGTTGGATATTTCTTCTTCGGCCTCCTTTTTACCTATCATATTCACACACACGATTATTATCAACTTCAGCTTATTCCTGTGATAGCATTATCCCTTGCAGGATTCGGCCATTCATTAATAAAGAGATATCAAAAGATGTCCCAGGTTATTATTATCATCATTGTTGTATCTCTTATAACATTTGCGGGCTATCCCTTTTACAAACATGGAAAGGATTTAAAAGGATTTAATAAGTATATGGCTTATTTAACTGGTGCTAATCCGTATATTTATTCATTTTTTAAGGAAAGTTATGATAAAAAGATAGAGATGTATAAAGAGATTGGAAAAATTGTTGAGCACAGTAGAGAGACTATCTTTTTAACCTCTGATTTTGGAAGGTCCCTTACTTACCATGGTGAACTATCAGGCCTACCATGGCCTACATCATTGAGCCTGAGAGAAAGAGAGAAGGTTAATATTCCCATCCCTGATAGGGGAGAGTTGTTTAATATTAATTACCTTACAATCAGGACACATGGTAAATATATTAAGTATAAACCTGATTACTTTATAATTACGGAGCTAGAGGAGTTTAAAAGACAACAGGACTTAATGGATTTTTTAAATTCAAATTTCCCTCTTATAGCGAAAAAAGATGAATATTTAATTTATGATTTAAGAAAGATGAAGAATTTCATAATGGATTAAATTATAAATTATATGAAGAATATGGAAGATAAGCTATCCAGGATGTATAACTTGAGATTTCCCAAAGAGGAACTGGAGAGGAAGACGGCTTTATGGAAGATATTGATTAATACCATTCTTCAGGGATACATCAAAGAAACAGATACGGTTCTTGATCTTGGAGGTGGTGAGTGCCTTTTTATTAATAATGTTAGATGTGATAAAAAATATGTGGTAGATTTAAATCCAGAGACAAAAGAATATGCTAATAGAGATGTCACTGTTATAAATGAAAATGCATCAAATATATCCTCCATCGAGGATAAAAGCATTGATGCTGTCTTTGTCAGCAACTTCTTTGAACATCTAAGAGATCGGGATGAATTAGAGAAAGTTATAGGTGAAATAAAGAGAATTCTTAAACCAGAGGGTTTACTTATTGTTATACAACCAAATATAAGATATGCATATAAGGAATATTGGGATTTTCCTGATCATCATATTCCAATTAGCCATAAGAGCCTATCAGAGCTTTTGATATTAAATGGCCTCCGTATAAAAGAATGTTATCCGAGATTTTTGCCATGGCGGCCGAAGGGTAAGCTTAGTAGATTTTTCTTTTTATTCAAGATCTATTTGAGGGTTCCGCCAATCTGGAGACTTTTTGGTAAGCAGGCATTTATAGTAGCTGAATCGATAGGGGATGTGTAAAGATGTGTTCAAAGACTACGATGGAAAAACCTTCTATTGCTATCTTTTTCCCTGTTTACAATGATGAATCAACTGTAGAAAAAGTTGCGATGAAGTCACTGAAGGTATTATCAGATGTAGCCTCAGATTACAAGGTTATTATAGTTGATGATGGAAGTCCAGACAGATCAGGGGAAATTGCCGATAGGTTAGCGCAACAGTATCCCCACAGGATTGTATCAGTGCATCATGAAAAGAATCTCGGTTATGGTGCAGCACTTCAGACAGGTTTTAAGCATTCACTTGATTATGAATGGATATGCTTTACAGATGGAGATGATCAGTATGATGTAAGGGAGCTATATCATTTATCCAGATTATTTCAGCATTATGACCTTATAGTGACATTCCGCTATTATAAAATATACGGTACCCTAAGGATATTTATATCATATGTTTATAATCAGATTATCAGGTGGTTGTTTAAATCACATTTGAGAGATCACAATAGTGGTCTTAAAGTGATACGCTCAAGCGTTATTCAGGATATGGAGCTGATATCAACCAGTCCGTTTATAGGCGCAGAGATTATTATCAATGCTATGGTTAGGGGATATCCTATCGGGGAAGTCGGCATTAAGACATATCCTCGAACATTTGGTGAATCCAGCTCAACCTCGATAAGAAATATTATCGCAAGCATTCGTGATATGTGGCGAGTATATAATAAGATATTCAGGCCAAAGAAATAATAAAATCAAATAGGGGGATGAAAAAAGAGGAATGATAAGAGGGGAGAATAATCACACCGCTTCCAGTACAACTATCGCTACCGTTTTATTTGTCATTGTGATGTATATACTTTTAATCTTGCTCGTAGACCCCTATCTCAGACTATCTGCTGATTCAACATTATATATAAGTATTGCTGAAAAATATTTAAGTGGTGATCTCGATAATGCCATCAATGGGTACTGGAACCCCTTGCTCTCATGGCTCCTCATCCCGTTTCTTTATTCCGGTTATAGCGATGTATTTGCAATTAATGCAATATATATAATCTTTGGTGTGCTTACGATCCTCGGTGTCTGGAGGCTGTCGTATAGGTTTAGATTGGAGGAGAGGGTCAGGACAGGGGTATTGCTCTCCTTGTTCCCCATCGTGTTGTACTATTCATACATTCAACCTTTTGATCTCATCCTCCTCTGCCTCCTCATCTATTACCTCTGTATTGTATTCAATGATAGCTATCCTGAACGAGTATGGAATGGTATATTGAGCGGGGTTACGGGTGCCCTTGCGTATCTGACAAAGTCATATGCCTTTCCCTTCTTTATATCACACTTCCTCTTTATGAATATATTCCACTTCCTTAAGATCGGGGCGAAGAGGAGAGGGGTCATCAAGAATGCCATTGCAGGCTTTACCGTCTTCTTCCTTATTAGCGGGGTATGGATTGCTATGTTGAGCAATAAATACGGATATTTTACATTCAGCAATATGGGCAGGACCAACCTTGCTATCATGGGGCCAGACATGCCACAGAGTGGAGGGCTCGAATTCGGCCAGCCCATGTTTTACAGGGGTTTTATAGAGCCACCCAATAAGACCGCTATCTCTGCATGGGAGGACCCAAGTTATATAGAGGTCAAGACATGGAACCCCCTTGGTTCCCTCAGCAATCTTAAACATTTCATAAAGTTAATCCTGAAGAATCTTGTTGAGGGTCTCCGGATATTCGGCTCTTTCTCAGTATTTTCTGTTACCATTGCAATTGCGCATGTACTGTTGTTAATTATAAGGCCTTTCAGATTGAGCAATATAATCTCACGATCTGATTTATTATATCCCCTTTTTACAATACTCTTATATACGGGTGGCTATGCCCTATTTCATTTTGAGGCCAGGTATCTGTGGGTCGTAAATATTCTTTTATTGCTTATGGGTGGCCATTTGGTATCATTATTGTTTCATAATAACCTTTTTGAAGATGGGGCGAGGAAGTTCATCCTGCTTCTAGTCTTTGTGGTATCTTTTATCTTTATCCCCTCTTATCGTGTAATCTCAATAAGTGGTGGCAATCTGGATAGCAGGATGCATACCCTGAGCATGGAATTGAGAGAACTCGGTGTAAGCGGTAACATCGCTTCAAATAGAGAGTATACCCCTGTACATGATGCATGGCATAAGACCTTCAGGCTGGCATACTGGCTTGACAGCAGATACTATGGTCAGGCGAAGAGGGGTATCAGTGATGTAGAACTTATGGAGGAACTGAAAAGATATAATATAGATTACTATCTTGTTTGGGGCGATATTTATGAGAATAGAGGATTGCTCTCAGGATATAGAGAGATTACAGGGGGTAAGATAACAGGCTTAAAGGTGTTTGTTACAAAGGATGAGTCATCCCATAATTGACATCTAAAAATGTACCCTTTATTATATTTAAAAAGGTTACCAGAAGAGGAGGTTTGAAAATGGCCCTGTTCATTGCATTGATGATTGTCCTTCTGAGCATCATATCTGCATCATCAGCACATGCCTATATCGACCCTAATACCGGTGGATTCTTCTTTCAGACAGTAGCCCCTTTTGTCTATGCCATCCTCGGTGCCATCGTGATATTCTGGAAGAGGATAACAGGGTTTGTGAGAGGGATATTTGGTCGCAAAAGGGATGAAGGCAGTACGTTAGACAATGAGTAAACGCCCACGCCTTCTTATCCTCGGTATCGATGGCATGGATCCTGACATCTTCCTCTATCTCAAGGAGAGGGGGAAGATGCCAAACCTGGGCAGATTAGCCGATGAAGGGGGTTTCAGGTTCTTTAATACCTCCAATCCCCCCCAGAGCCCTGTCTCATGGACAAATATAGCTACAGGTTCAGATGCTGGTACCCATGGTATCTGTGATTTCTTACACAGGGATCCAAGGACATATACACCTGAACTCTCCCTTTTCAGGATTGAGCCCTATAAGGGTGGTGTAAAATACGCATCCCATATCTGCAGGCCCTCAGTGTTTGAGCAGATGATGAAGAAGGATATCCATGTAACCCTTCTCAGATGGCCATTGACCTTCCCGGCACCTGAATCCTTACCATCCAGCTCGCGTATGCTCTGCGGGATGGGGGTGCCTGATCTGCTCGGAACACTCGGGAGGTATTCCTTCTATACCACGGATGATGGCCTGACCAGAAGGGATATGCACGGAAGGATAGTCGTTGTCAGACCTGATAATGGAAAGGTGAAGACACAGCTCTATGGTCCAAGATACCGTGGTCTGACAGGCATGAAGGAGTCATCCATAGATATGGTTCTTGAAAGGATGGGGGGCGGGTTGAGGATAGGTCTTCCTGATGCGAGGGTGGAGCTCAAATCAGGTGAGTGGAGCCCTCATCTCATACTCCGTTTTTCAACAGGCATGATGGGAAGGGTTACAGCTATTACCCGGATGGTCTGTATCGATGAGGGTGATTTCCCCTCTCTCTTTGTGTTACCGATGCAGATATATCCAAAGGAGACAGACCTTCCGCTCTCTGCACCCCGTTCTTTTAGCACTGAACTGTGGGATGCTACAGGACCATATCTCACACTCGGCATGCCAGAGGATACCAATGGGCTGAAGGATGGCCTTATACCGGAAGGGGTCTTCCTCTCACTCTGTAACGATATCTTTACCGAGAGGGAGAGGATGCTCGAATTCCTGCTGAAGGGCTTTGATTCAGGGGTCCTTGCATGTGTCTTTGACACCCTCGACAGGATCCAGCATATGTTCTGGAGACAGTGTGTCAATGAGACGGGTGATGGCAAAGAGGTGGATGGCGTGATTGCTGAATGGTATATGAGGGTGGATGGGCTTGTTGGCAGGGTCCTTGGGGCAATAGGAGAGGACACCCTTATATTTATAATCTCCGATCATGGGTTTGCCTCTCTAAGCAGGTATGTTCATCTCAACACATGGCTTGCAAGGAATGGGTATATGAGCTTCAAGAATAACGCAAAGGGTGGCGGTCCACTGCTTGAGGGCGTTGATTGGTCAAGGACAACTGCATATGCCCTCGGATTTAATAGCATTTATATTAATCTTAAAGGCCGCGAGGGTAAGGGTATTGTTGAGCCTGATGAAGCTGATGATTTATGTCATGAGATAATGAATAAATTAGAGAAGTGGGAGGATAAAGGATCGCAGGTTATCAGGAAGGTTTATAAAAGTAAAGAGATATATGATGTCAGGCATAGTAACGGCCCGGATCTTATCGTTGGCTATAGCAGGGGATACAGGGCATCAAAGCAGACCATCCTCGGTGCCACACCTGAGGATGTTATGATAGTGGATAATGATGAACCATGGTCGGGTGACCACTGCTGTGATCCGGAGCTCGTTCCTGGTGTCTTGTTTGGAGCGAATCTTGATAGAGCGGGTGTCAATCTGCCTGAAAGGGTTTCTGTTAATGATTTCTCTGCCCTGGTGATGAGCTGGATGTCAGCAGGCACAGGAGTTTGAGGACTTGAGCCCCTTCTGGAAGACTTTCAGATTAGTCTTTGTAATTTTCTTCCTCTACCTTCTTGGTGATGCCTTCTATCGCTGGGATGGGTTCAGGTATTATGGAACGCTTCAGGATTTCATACCATCTGTAGCACTCATTTCAGTATTATGGGGTTTATTAGCAGTACTTGCCTCTATACTATTCTCGATGGTATTTCACATTGTTGCAATACCAGCGCGGAGAATTTCTGTTGAAGACGGTATCTTATTTATATGTGTATTCATTGTAATCGGTGCTATTGCATGGAAGGTGAAGAAGATCATCTGGCCATTATTTGCTGCATCTGCACCAATTAAAATAATCATTTTTTTGTGTGTGGCCATTATTTCACTTCTTGTAAGCTTCTTACTTAAGAAAAGAACTGCATATCTTGTGGGAAAAATTAATGGTTTGATAACACCATTAGTATGGATATTTGGCCTTATATTTATAGTATCTCTCATCATCATTATTCCACAAATAAATTTAGAAGATGATGTAGCAACCTCTCTCACATTCAGAGTCACTCAAGATAATGATAGACCAAATATTATTCTTATAACCTTTGATGCCCTTACGGTGGAGAATATGTCTATTTACGGGTATCATAGAGATACAACACCTTTTATTAGAGAATGGGCAAAAAATGCGTATTTATTCGAGAGAATGGAAGCGGCTAGTAATTACACTGCACCAACGACTGCCAGTCTTATGACAGGTAAGAATGTCTGGACGCATGGACGTTATCATGCCCATGGTTTAAAACCGATTAAAGGGGGGATAGAGAATTTTCCATTATTACTAAAGGAGAATGGTTACTATACAATGGCATTTGTTGCAAATGATCTTGCATCAGTTGATAGAATGGGTATGGAATTAAGCTTTGATATTAACCTTTCATATAATGAATTTGTTTTACCAAGAAGTCTATTCGGATATATTAGAAAGTATCTTTATAACATCTTTGGACACAATATCAAAATGCCATTCTGGATACTATCAGTAGATTTTGTCTTATACGGAATAACGCCTGATTTCTTGAAGTTCCCTGATGTGACAGAGTATCCTGTTGAACTGGTTTTTGAAAAATTCTTTAATATAATAGAAAGTGGTTCTTTTAGAGAACCATTCTTTGCCTGGATTCATCTGTACCCCCCGCATGCTTATTATCTTCCACCAGAGGAATATCAAGGAATGTTTGACAAATCGCATAAATTCAGGACACAAAAAGAACAGTATCATTTTATTCGTCCGAGATACTTTAATGACGTGGATAGCGCTGCAATCTTAAGAGCTCGCTATGATGAATTTATAAAGTATTGCGATTCACAGTTTAAGGCATTTATAAAGAGATTAGAGAAGACAGGGTTGATAGATAATACCGTTATTTTTTTATCTTCCGATCATGGTGAGAGTTTTGAACATGGATATTTAACCCACGGGGGACAATTCTTGTTTGAAGAGATGACACATATACCGTTAATCATTAAATATCCACGTCAAGAAGAAGGCACGGTAATAAAGCAGGTAATCGGACAGATAGACATAGCTCCAACGATACTTGATTTTGCTGGAGTTACTATCCCTTCATGGATGGAAGGTCAATCGTTGAGGCCATTATTGGATAATGAAGGTGGTCTGGAACCAAGACCTATTTTCTCCATGAATTTTGATAAGAATCGAGGTAAAGGACATAAAATTGAAAAAGGTACCATTGCAGTTTGGTGGGATGATTATAAATTGATACATTATCTTGATGATGATCGATCTTTGCTCTTTAATCTCAGAGAGGACCCTGACGAATTGCACAATCTTGTAGATAAAGAGCCAGTAGTCGCAAGACGTCTTCTTAACCTGATTAAAGATGAGCTCCGGAAGGCTAACGAGAGGATAATGGGAGGTGAGTAAGCAGATATTTATTCTCTAAAAGGGACCAAATAGGTTCCCAAGAAAGGATCATCAGTTTAGATATCTGAGCGGAATGCTTCTGCATAAAAGATCAAAAAAAGGTATATCCTTTTCGCAATTCTTTAAAATTACCTTTGTCGTCTTCTTTCTCTACCTTCTTGGTGATGCCTTCTATCGGTGGGATGGATTCAGGTATTATGGAACGTTTTCTGAGTTTATCCCTGCAGTGGCGCTTGCTTCAGTTTTGTGGACAATACTGGCAGTTATTACCTCTATCCTGATATGGCCCCTTATCAAATTCTGTGTGAGGGTTTGCAGACTTTTACATCTTAACCTTGGAGAGTCACAATTCCTGTTCTCAGGCCTCATATTTATAATTGCTGGTGCAATTGTCTGGAGACTTAAAAAGGTCTTTTATCCTGATATCCATACAACAGTTGAGACAAAGTTTATCGTTCTTCTTGCTGTCCTCTTATTCTCGTTTTTAACGGCCTTTCTTCTCAGGCATAGAACCGATAGTTTGATGGGTTCCCTGAACAAACGGATAACCCCCCTCCTGTGGGTATTTATTGTTCTCGTCTTCATCTCACTACCGCTTGTTGTCTATAAGATGAGATGGGATTATGGGCCTTTTGCAAAGACGTGGACAGACAGCACATCAGGAGATGATAGGCCAAACATTATCCTTGTCACCTTTGATGCCCTCTCTGCAAGAAAGATGTCTTTATATGGTTACCACAGAAAGACTACGCCGTTTATTGATGAATGGTCTAAAAAAGCCACTGTATTTACAAGGGTAGAGGCAGCGAGTAATTTTACCACATCTGCCACAGCAAGCCTTATGACAGGCAAGAGGGTGTGGACGCACAGGGTTTTTCATTTAGAGGGTTCCAAGCCTATTAATTCTGAGACAGAAAGTCTACCGGCCTTGCTTAAAAAAAATGGTTATTTTAACATGGCTTTTGTAGTAAATCCTCATACATCAGTTGAAGTACTCGGTATGTCTGATAGTTTTGATATCGCCCCGCTCGCCTCAGAATTTAGTATCCCACGTTCTCTCTTTGGCTGGAAATTTGGTACAGTGGAGTCTTCACTTTATAGACTCTTTGGAGACAAAATTAGACTACATAACTGGCTTTTACAAAGGGATTTTATACTTCACAGAATGTTGAACATAATCTCAAGGAATTTTTCTGTGACAGAGGCACCTCCTGAAGAGGCATTCCGTAGATTTCTTAATATTCTTGACAAAAATCCACCTCAACCTTTCTTTGCATGGATACACCTGTTTCCCCCACACGACCCATATCTACCTCCCAGGCCCTACAAGGGATATTTTAGTGATTCTTCTGAATTGAGAGACTACAAATCCCAGGAGGCCATAAGGATGGAGGCATTTAAATATACATTCCAATATAAGCCTTTTCCTGAAAAGATGCAACCAGTGGTAAATCTATTGCGGGCATATTACGATGAGTTTGTGAGGTATTGTGATAGCACATTTGCGGATTTTATTGGTGAACTGGAAAGAAGAGGTGTTACAGATAATACAATTATAATCCTGTCCTCTGATCATGGTGAGAGCTTTGAACATGGATATTTCACACACGGTGGGCCATTTCTTTATGAAGAGGTAACCCATATACCGTTAATTATTAAAGAACCCAATCAGGAAAAAGGTGTATTTATTAACAACCTTGTAGAGCAAATAGATATCCCTGCTACAATTTTGAATTTAGTGAATTTACAAGTGCCTTCATGGATGGAAGGACGATCACTGGTACCGATTATGAGGGGGGAAGGGCTTTCTCAGCGTGCTGTTTTTTCCATGAATTTTGAAGAGAACCAAAGCAAGGGCCATCAGATTAGAAGTGGAAGCATTGCGGTGTGGGAGGGTGATTATAAATTAATAAATTATCTTAAAAAGAAAAAATCAGTGCTTTTTAACTTGAGGATTGACCCTGAGGAGTCAAATGATCTTTCAAGCAAAGAGCCAGAAATTGAAAATCGTTTGCGTAGCCTTATCGGTGAGAGAATTAAAGGTGGTTAATGAAAAATTATAATTTGGTGTGGAATATATATACACTTTGTGTTGAAGAATTTTCAAAAAATTTGAATGATGGAGATTAGTAATATTGAGAGTTTTATATAAATTTTTTGGTGTGTATAATTTACACGTTAAGTTCAAGCTTTAATATTATGTATAGCGGCAATTATGGACAGAAAATAGAATATGCA
>Ga0180896_1290_pt1 | contig 9765 bp, 9 predicted proteins | sample Deesub1362A_J573_FD_124283 | JGI IMG/M metagenome (GOLD analysis project Ga0180896, IMG submission 124283) | Nitrospirae bacterium JdFR-84
CTGAGCCTGATCTGATAATAAGGACAAGTGGAGAGATGAGGCTTAGCAACTTTCTTCTCTGGCAGTCCGCATATTCTGAGCTTTACTTTACAGAAACCCTCTGGCCTGACTTTAAGAGGGAGGAGTTTCTCTCTGCACTGAGGGAATATCAGAGGAGGGAGAGGAGATTTGGCGCACTGCCCAAGAAGGCTGTCGGCTCAGGCTGATTCGCTGTAGCGAAAAAGATGCACTATGCAGAGGATAAGGGAGAGGTTTTAAGGAAGGGTATAGATTTAAAGAGGTTTATCACTGCAGCTGTCCTACTTCCTTTAATAATTGCCTATGTTTACTATCTACCACCCTTTCCATACTTTTTTATTTTGCTCTTGATTGTCGCCACAGTCTCCCTGAGGGAATTTCTTATTATGTATAACGTGACAATAAAATTATATCTGCCAGCACTTATCTTGGGTGGTACACTTTTTTATATCCTTTGTCTCTATCCAAACAGGATTGTCGAAGCCCTTTTTGCTGTGGTCTCTATACTTTTGTTAATAAGGCTCGTCTTTGTCCCTTCACCATCAGGGAGTATGAAGGAAATGGGCACTATTGGAGTTGGTCTCTTATATATCACAACGTTCTTAAGTTTTCAATGGTTCCTGCGTGATGATGTTATGGGCAGTCAACATATTCTGCTTTTATATGGTTCTGTCTGGTTTGCTGATAGTACCGCATATTATATCGGCACCTATCTTGGCAGAAATAGACTTTATCCTTCTATCAGTCCGAATAAGACGGTTGAAGGTGCACTGGGTGGTATCGTTGGAGGTGCCCTTGGTGCTCTAATAATAACGGCTATATTTTATAATACAAATTATTATATCCTCTTGAAGGGACTGATGATTGGGGTAATCCTGGGGATAATATCTGTAGTTGGTGACCTGGTAGAATCAATGTTTAAACGTGACGCAGGGGTTAAGGATTCAGGTAAGATTATTCCAGGACATGGGGGACTGCTTGATAAAATCGACGGTGTTCTGCTTGCAGGCCCTGTGTTGTATTTAATCTTGAGGTTATCTTGAAAAGGCTTTCTTTATTAGGCTCTACAGGTTCCATAGGGAGGAATACACTTGAGGTGGTTGCTGATCATCCTGAGAGCTTCAGGGTTGTTGCGCTTGCTGTCAGGAGTAATATCGAATTGCTTGAGGAGCAGATAAAGGCATTCAGACCAGAGATTGTCGCAGTTTTTGATGAGTCTGCTGCTAAAATACTAAGGAGCAAGAATCTTCCTGTTGAGGTCCTCAGTGGAGAGCAAGGGCTTGTGGATGTGGCAACAATTGAAGATGTGGATATTGTTGTCTCTGCCATTGTTGGTTCTGCAGGTCTCATCCCTACACTCTCTGCGGTCAAGGCAGGAAAGAATATAGCTCTTGCAAACAAAGAGTCGCTTGTAATGGCAGGGCAATTAATTATGTCGGAGGCCCGTAGAAAAGGGGTTATGATAATACCTGTTGATAGTGAACATAGTGCCCTATTTCAGTGTCTTGACAAGAGAGAGAAAACCGAGGTTAGGAAGGTCATATTAACGGCATCAGGTGGGCCTTTCCTCAGGAGGGCAAAGGAAGAGCTTGAGACAGTGACTCCTGTGGAAGCATTGAGGCATCCAAATTGGGATATGGGAAGGAAGATTACCATAGATTCAGCAACCCTTATGAATAAAGGGCTTGAGGTTATTGAGGCACACTGGCTTTTTGATTTACCACCGGAGAATATAGATGTCCTTTTACATTCCCAGAGTATTATCCATTCCATGGTAGAATTTGTTGATGGAAGTCTTCTTGCACATATGTCAGTGCCAGATATGAAGGGTCCGATAAGTTATGCCCTTTCTTATCCTGAAAGATTTGAGAATGTTCTACCTGTGTTAGACCTGGCAGAGATACATGAGCTTATCTTTGAAAGGCCTGATCCAGGAAAGTATCCTGCACTTTCTCTGACCTATGATGCCCTAAGAAAGGGCGGGACAATGCCTTGTGTCATGAACATGGCAAATGAGGTGGCTGTTGAAAGTTTCCTTAACAGGGAGATTCCCTTTACCGCTATCTCCAAAGTTGTATCTGAGACAATGTCAGAGCACAAAGTCTTGAAGGGTGGATCAATTGATGAGATAATGAGTGCTTCAGAGTGGGCAAAACAGAAGGCAAGTGAGTTAATAAGACAGAAGTGGGGAAGAGATAAAGAGGAAAGATGAGGAGAGCAGAGACGTGACGATATTCTGGGCGATAATCCTTTTTGGTATCTTGATATTCTTCCATGAACTGGGACACTTTATCGTTTCAAAGCTTGTAGGTGTGAAGGTGTTAAAGTTTTCACTCGGTTTTGGTCCAAAGGTTGTCAGTAAAAGAATAGGAGAGACGGAATACATAATCTCTGCCTTGCCCCTTGGGGGTTATGTTAAACCTCTTGGTGAGGAGCCTGGTGAGGAGCTCAATGAGGAGGACAAACCAAGGGCATTTAATTTCCAGCCTGTCTGGAAGAGGGGTGCTATTGTTTTCGCAGGTCCTGTATTTAATCTCTTACTTGCCTATATCGTCTTTGTTATGTTTTTAGGACTGAAATTGCCTGTAACAATCCCTGATTTAAGCAGCATAACAACCACTATAGAGGGTGTTATGGAAGATTCCCCTGCTATGGAGGCAGGACTCAGGAAGGATGATACCATTGTGGAGATTAATGGCGAGCCCGTTAAGGACTGGAATGAGATGGCTGAATTTTTTGCAAATAACCCTGGTAGGGAATTAAGCCTTAAGGTAAGAAGAGGTGAGGAATTAATCAATATGAGGGTTATACCCAGGCCTACAGAGGTTGAGGCTGGAAATGGGAAGAAGGTCGTTGTCGGAAGAATAGGCATCTCAAAGAAATTAAGCGTTCATACTGTGGAGAGTTCAGGTATTTTAGAAGCACCGTTAAAAGGTCTTGAGGCAGTTTACCGATGGTGTGCCCTTACACTGGAGGTTGTTGGTAAGCTTTTGACTGGAGCTGTATCAGCTAAACAGGTAGGAGGCCCAATATTAATCGTGGATGCTGCAGCCAAGGCTGCAGAGGTAGGGTTTTTTGCTTATTTTAATTTTATAGCAATAATTAGTATCAACCTCGCTATACTAAATCTCTTCCCTGTGCCTGTCCTTGATGGTGGACACCTGATGTTTCTGACCATCGAGGCTATAAGGAGAAAACCGTTAAGCGAGAGGGTATTGAGTGTAGCAAACAGGATTGGTATGGTCCTACTTATAATGTTAATAGCCTTTGTCTTTTATAATGACATAATGAGGGTTGTTGTTCCATGGCTTCATGAAGCCTTTAATCCTTAATCTTGTTAAATTCTCTGGCAAGTTCTATATAAGGGCTTCCGTGTTTTTATGGTTATTCAGGAAGCTTGTATCCCACACCTGCGAACTGTATGTTGGCAGGATCATGACAGCGGGGTGGTGATACCGCATGTACACCACCACATTTTGGACATTTACCCACAAAGGTTTTCAAGGTAAATTGTTCACCACAGCCTTGACATTGAGTCTTTAGCCCTCCATTTGGAATAGGCATGTTCCTTATCGCTCCTCCGTGAGCGTTATAGACGAACTCTACAAGTTCTCTGCCCTCAGCATAAGGGCCTGCACCATTTCCACAGCTCTCACAACCACCCATATTTATCCGTCACCTCCATTTATATTTTTATTTAATATATCTAATTTTCCACAGAGAGTGCAACCTTGATATGCACAAAAGGCATGACTCTTTTCTTTACTCTTTGTTAACATTGAGATTATGACAGACTTGGTTGCCTTGATGACTATAATTCTCTGGCCGGTAATACCACTTTTCTGGATACCTGTCCATTTTATGACGTATCTTTTTAAGAGGCTCGGGGCCTTAACTTATGCAATATCCCTTTTAATGTGGCTTCCTTTAGCGATTTTTATTTATCAGAATAGGGCATTTTTCCTATACTTTAATATTGACATCCATTTAATTTTAAAGATAATAGGTGGATTTTTATTAATCACCGGAATATTGCTCCATATATGGACATTAAGGCTTCTCGGACTGTGGGGACTTATTGGGTTACCTGAGATTTCAAAAAAAGTTAAAGGTAGACTCGTTACAGAAGGCGCATTTTCGATTGTCAGACATCCAACATATGTAGCACATACAATGATATTTTCAGGTGTCTTTCTTATTACAGGGATAATAGCAGTTGGCATTATAACTATACTTGACCTCTTGTTTGTTCTTGCCCTAATCATCCCTATGGAAGAGAGGGAGCTTCTGGTGCGTTTTGGTGAGGAATATAAAGATTATAAAGAGAGGGTACCACGGTTTTTACCGTTTAAGCATCATAATCGGTTATGATAGAGAAATTGTCAGTATTATCTTAATATAATAGACAGAAGATTATGGCTATTAGATGTATGTATTGTGGAAGAGAGTATGATGTGACCCTATTTGAGTTTGAAAAGACTATGAGGTGCATCTGTGGTCATACAGTGAGACTTGAACACAGAGAATTTCTTAATGAAAGAGAACGTATCATCGAAGAGGAGAAGGTTCTTGAGATAAAAAGGCTTGCAGACAGAATCGCATTCCTTATAATCAGTACGGATTATCCAGAGATCGACATCTTAATTGAAAAGGAAAAATTCAAAGCGCGAATCGAGGAACTTTTTCCTGACAGGTTATATCTGTACGATCTGATATATGAACCAAGATTCCAGAGGCTTTTTGAACAGTTCAGGAAGCAAGGGGATTTTGACTAAGGCTGTTTCATACGTTCACTATCTGGGATAAGTTGTTTGAAAGAGATGTTATCCCTTAATACAAAAATTATTCCCACAACAATGGTTGTCCCCATACTGATAAGCCATGCAACTATTCCATAGCTTGCTGCTACGGCTTTTGGAATCATAAAGACCTCGTGCAGTGCAATAACGCATGCTAACTGGAATGAACCAAGAAATCCAGGGGTTGGAAATAATGTGATGAAGATAGCAACAGTAAGGCAGAGGACAAAGAGTGAAGGTATAACCGGAAGCATCGTCTGTATATCAAAAGCAAGGTACAGAGGATAATAAACAGCGGCAAATGTACACCATATCAAAAAAGACAGGAAGACAGTTATTAAAAAACCACGTTTGTCTCTTATCACACTCAAACCATTTGTGAATGAATGCACCATCCCAACCACCTTATCCGCCCATTTCTGAGGTAGTGGTTTGGTGAACAGATGGACCATCTTCATTGTCCAGTCATTCCTGTATTGTAAAAAGACAGAGAAGAGAAGGATAAAGACGAAGCCTATAAAACTTACCCACCCAAATTTTATCATATACCCTATGAGCCTATGATTTGCCTCAGAATTTGTGGAGGAGAATATCTCTGTCCTGAAAAAGAGGACAACAAAGAGTAAAAGCAATACAAGTAGCATATCAAAGAGCCTCTCGATAAAGATTGTTGCAAAGGACGCACTAAAAGTGATATTTTCTTTTTTACCAAGCAGGTATGCCCTGATAAATTCTCCTGCCCTTGCAGGTAACATATTTGCCATAAAACCAACCATTAAGGGCGAGAAGATATTCACTATCTTTACATCCTTGACAGAGCTTACGAGATATCTCCATCTTATCGCCCTCAGGATATAGCTTAAAATAACCATAAAGAATGCTGGTAGAAGATATGCATAACGTACAGAGAGCAGAGCATCGCTGATTTCGGACATCGATACATTTTTAAAGGCATAGTATAATGATAATATGATTATGATTATACCTATTAAAAGATGTCGTTTCTGCATTGCTTTTGCCCTTTTGGGGTTAATTTAAGTTGACTTAAAAAAATATTCTAACATTTTTGGGAATTTTGGGATAAAATTTTTCACTTGTAAGTAAGAGATAAAATTATTATACTTTTATTATTATATACTTAAGTGAGATATTTATGAAGCTTTTAAGTTAAGAAGACAGAAATCAAGCCTTTTGAGTAGCCAGATACACAGGAGAGAAGATCAGAATTTTAAATCTTATAAACCAGTTCATTAAGGAGTGAGCGATGAAAAAAGGTTCTATCATAACACTTTTACTTTCCATAACCTTGATATCGATTTTCCTTTTATCTTTAGGTTCAGGTGTGTTTGCAGAGGAGGAGGGTAAAGAAAAGGATAAAGATAAAAACAAAATAGGTAAGATAGTTGAGGTGAAGGGCAAGGCAGAGATTATACGAAATGGCAAAGAGTTGGATGCGAAGGAGGAGAAGGATGTTATGCTAAAAGACACCTCAAAAACAGAAGAGGATTCACTGCTGAGCATTCATCTCATCGATGATACCCTTGTGATACTTGGTGAGGAGACAAGACTTTCTTTTGAGAGATACTCACGTGGTGATAAAAAGAAGAGGGGGCTTTCGATATTGTTTCTTACAGAGGGGAGGGTTAGGATAAAGACATGTAACAATAGACTCAGAGTGCATACCCCTATGGCTATCGCCTCAGCAGTCTACAGGGCATCAGATTTTGTAGTATGGGAAGATGTAAAGGATGGCAAGCGCACATTCTGTCTTGCTGTGTTAAAAGATCCTAATGAAAAGATTGCGATAGTGGACTTTAAGAATGATAAGGGTAGTGTGAGGGTTCCTGAGGGCTATATGACCTGTCTCGGTGTGGATGGTACACCTGCTGAACCTGTGTTGATTCCAGAGGATGTGTATGATGAGCTTCTGGAGTTGAAGGGTGCTGTAGAGTGGAAATGCAGACAGAAGTGCGTAGAAGGCGAGGTCTTCCGCAAAGGAGAATGTGTTGAGAGGTGTAATGAATGTGAAAGACTAAATCCACAGGGTGTATGTATACCTGATAATTGCAAGCCCTGTGATGATGGAAATCCCTGTACAGTGGACGACCACTGTCTTGGCAGAAAGTGTAAGGGTAGGAGGGTGCCGAGTCCTATAGACCCAAGATGTCTGGAATAGGTTATTAATTAAGGATCAAATAGTTGACATTTACAATGTTTTAGTTAAAATTATTTATATGAAAAAGACTTTTATGGTGCCTCTACTGTTGCTCTTTTTGTTAGGTTATAGTGAGGCACCAAAAGAGGTGAGTGTTGAGAAGGTTCGTTACTCCTCATATAAGACTTATACAAGGGTAGTAGTTGATTTAGATGGCCCTGTAGAATTTACATCCAACCAACTTTCAAATCCTGATCGTCTCTATTTCAATCTTAACAATTGTATTCTCTCCGAAAAGATACCATCCATTCTCATAAATGATAGAGTCTTAAAATCTGTACGTGTAGCTCAATTTGATAAGAAGACAGTCAGGGTTGTGCTTGACCTGAAGGCATTTGGTAGATTTTATGCCTTTACCCTTAAAAGCCCTAACAGGCTTGTCATAGATGTTTATATCAAAAAATCCACTGCAGCTAAAAAACAGGATGAGATGACGAGACATGGTTTCGATGAGATAAAGAGGATCGTGATTGATCCTGGACATGGAGGTGAGGACCCAGGGGCGATAGGTCCGACAGGACTCAGTGAGAAGAATGTTGTGCTTGATGTTGCCAAGAAACTGGGCAAGATTCTTAAGAGGAAATACGATGTTGAGGTGTTTTATACAAGGACCAAAGATGTTTTCATTCCTCTCAATGAGAGGACCGATTTTGCAAATTCCAAGAATGCAGACCTTTTTGTCTCTATCCATGCAAATGCAAGTAGAAAAAGACATACAAAAGGAATAGAGACATATGTCCTTAATTGGACAAATAATAAAGAAGCAATGAGAGTTGCTGCGAGAGAGAATGCTATCTCACTCAAGAAAATGCAGAAGGTACAGGATGAACTTCAGATAATACTTCTTGATCTTGCAAGGAACAATAAGAGGGATGAATCGATAAGACTTGCCCATAATGTACAGAATTCTCTTGTGGATGTACTTAAGAGCGATTATTACGGGGTGGAGGACCTCGGTGTAAAACAGGCACTCTTTTATGTTCTTATAGGAGCAGAGATGCCTTCTGTACTTGTTGAAATCTCATTCATCAGCAATCCTGTTGAAGAGAGGAGGCTTGCAAGAAATGGTTACAGGTATAGAATAGCCGAGGCAATAGCAAAAGGCATAGGGGCATATATCAAGCAGTCTACACTTATAGTAAAGAATATAAGTGATAGCATTTAGTCTTGCGTTAATATGATTGATTTCCATTCTATTGCTTTCCGAAGCCCTTTACTTCTATAAATGCTCTTCAATTATTAAAAGATGAGTATAGATTTTTTTATCAGGGGTGGACTCGTTATAAGTGGTGATAAAGCTGATGTAAGACCAATAGTAGCTGATATCGCTATAGAAGGAGAGTGTATAAAGGCTATTGGGAAACTTACAGGCCTCAGCGTCAAAGAGACAATCGATGCTAAAGGGCTTTGCGTATGTCCTGGTTTTATTGATACACATGCCCATTCTGAATTTACGCTTCTTGCTGACGGAAGAGCTGAAGGAAAGATTAACCAGGGTGTAACAACAGAGATAAATGGCAATTGTGGATTCTCAGCAGCCCCTCTGTATGGAGAGGCCTTTGAACAGAGGGAAAAAGAATTGCAAGAGCTTGGTATTAAGGAGAGATGGAATACATTTGATGAATATTTTCGGCTTCTGAAAAACAAAGGGCTCGCTATCAACCTTATGAATCTTGTGGGACATGGTAATATCAGGGCATCGATAGCTGGATATGTGAACAGGCACCTTTCTCTATCAGAGAAGGAGGAGGCCCTGACTCTTCTTGATGAAGCCTTTAGGTCAGGTGCAAAAGGACTATCGACAGGTTTAATGTACCCTCCGGGATGCTATTGTGATACAGCTGAGATTATTGACTTTGCACATATGACAAAGAGGTACGGAGGAATTTATGTTACACACATAAGAAGTGAAGGGGATGAACTCTTGGAATCTGTGGATGAAGTGATAAGCATTATCAACAAGACAGGGATCGATGCCCATGTATCACATCTAAAAACATATGGGGAGAAAAACTGGCCAAAGATAAAGGAGGTTATTGAACGATTTGATAATGTGAATAGAGGGGGTATGGTTTTGACATGTGACAGATATCCTTATACTGCCTCATGCACATCTCTTGATTCGCTGCTACCTCTCTGGATATTTGAAGGGGGTAAAAATAAGGAATTCGAAAGGCTTAAAAATAAAAGAAAGAAGATTGAGAAGGAACTTTTAAAGAGCTATCCTGATACTTCCCATTGGAACACTGTAATTATATCATCTGTAGCTTCTAATAAAAACAGATGGATGGAAGGCAAAAGCCTTTATGATATAAGTCTGTCATTAAATAAAAAACCGATAGACTGTCTTATTGATATACTTATAGATGAGGATTTAGAAGTAAGTGCTATATTCTTCTCAATGCATGAGGAAAACCTGAAAACCATCCTGAAACTTCCCTATACGATGATAGGCTCTGACAGCTCGGCAAGGTGTTTTGATGGAGTTACCGTTAGAGGAAAGCCTCATCCTCGCACTTTTGGCACATTCCCAAGAATCTTGGGAAAATATGTAAGAGAAGATGGTATATTATCACTTTCAGAAGCCATTTATAAGATGTCAGGACTCCCTGCAAAGAGATTTGGGATTAAGGAGAGGGGAATTATTAAAGAGGGGTTTTTTGCGGATATAACTATTTTTGACCCTGACAGGATAAAAGATACTGCTGACTATGAGATGCCGTTCAATAAACC
>Ga0180896_1144_pt1 | contig 9477 bp, 8 predicted proteins | sample Deesub1362A_J573_FD_124283 | JGI IMG/M metagenome (GOLD analysis project Ga0180896, IMG submission 124283) | Nitrospirae bacterium JdFR-84
CACTGTGGATATGATTATCGAAATGGAATATTCTCCTGATTTAGGAACAAGGATAAATAAATATACTGATTCTGATGGAGACGGGCAAAAGGACTCTGACACGCCAGTTGCAATAGTCTCACTCGATGATGTAAATGCAATCTGGAAGGGTGGAGAGATCCTTTGGCAGACCGATCCCCAAAATAGAAACATTATCACCACAATTGATGGAGTTAATATACTGGATTTTGTATCAGCAAATGCCATGGATTTACAGCCTTATCTAAGAGCAGCAGACACTACTGAGGCAACAAATATCATTAACTGGATACGGGGAGATGATCTTACAGGTATAACAGATACAGGACACCCTGATGGTTATAGAAAAAGGAGCATCACAATTAACAATATAACTAACGTATGGAAACTCGGAGACATTATCTATTCAACCCCTACAGTAGTAGGCCCTCCTGCAGAAAATTATGATCTGCTCTATGGAGATACTTCTTATACAGAGTTCAGGACAGCGTATCTTAAAAGGAGGAATGTGGTTTATGTAGGAGCAAATGATGGAATGCTTCATGCATTTAATGCAGGCTGTTTTGATGAAACAAATCATAAATTTTACCCAGATGTTGACACCAATGGTAATTGTACAGCCGGTTCTCATTCGTTAGGAGAAGAACTGTGGGCCTTTATACCAAGAGGACTTCTACCCCATCTCAAGTGGCAGACCCTTCCTGAATATACTCATGTTTACTATGTGGATTTGAAGCCCAAAGTAACAGATGTAAAGATATTCAATGCTGATACTGTCCATATAAATGGATGGGGTACTATACTTATCGGAGGATTTCGTTATGGTGGAAAGGATATTAACTGGACTTCTAATGGTAACAATTACAGTGCCTCTCCTGAGTACTTTGCCCTTGATATAACAGATCCATTAAATCCACGACTTTTGTGGACATTTTCTGATCCTGATCTCGGGCTCAGCATGTCCTATCCAGCAGTTGCAAAGATCGGCAATGACTGGTTTGTGATCTTTGGATCAGGCCCTACTGATTATGATGTGAATTCCAATCTCACAGGCTTTCAGGCTGGTAACATCTTTGTCCTGAAGATCTCAGGTGGGAGTAATGGAGTGATTGATACTTGGACAGAGGGAACCAACTTCTGGAAGATATCCACTGGTAATACAACCACCTTTATGGCCCATCCTGTCTCTGTTGATGTGGATATAGATTATGATCTTGATGTGATATATATTGGAGAAAATTACAAGCAGGGTGTTAACTGGAATACCTTATTAAAAAGGATAACCACAAATAGGGGAAGTCTGAGCGATCCTTCGGCATGGACTATTTCGACTCTTGGAAATATTAGTACCATTGCAGGTAATAAGGATAAAGTAAAGATCATAACCTCAGCACCTTCTGTAGCCATGGATGACAGATCAAATCTTTGGGTCTTCTTTGGAACAGGTCAATTTCTGGGTACCTCAGATAAGAATCAGACAGATACAGGGGCATTCTATGCCATTAAAGACGGGTGCTGGGATGGGAGTTGTACTGCATCTTATTCGAATCTTATAGACATATCAACTGCTGTGGTAAGGACAGATGGAACCGTTACAGGTATTAGTGGATCCTGTGCAGGTACAATATCTACATGGTCAGATTTAATAAATGCTGCCAATTCCTGTGACGGATGGGCAATGTACTTTGATAGTCTTGGGGAAAGTGTAGATTTTGTAGGAAATATACTGAATCATAATGGAGAGAGGGTTCTCTCAAAGCCCCTTGTCATTGGTGGACTTGTGACATGGGCTACTTATATTCCTGGAAGTTCAGAATGTTCTTATGAGGGAGAGAGCAATGTATACGCAGTATATTACAAGACAGGTACAGCATATAAAGAATATGTCTTCAGTGAGCAAAAGGAGATGGAGAATCCATCAGATGTGGTAGCAAGGGTCAAAAAACTTGGCACAGGTATGCCTTCGTCACTCAGTGCCCAGATTACAGCAGGAGGCACTGTGAAGGGATTTGTGCAGCAGTCTACAGGGAGTATCCTGGAGATAGAAAGCATTTCTCCCATATCTGTTAAAAGCAGTATCACCGGCTGGAGAAACGAGGAGATTCAGTAGGGCTTTAAGTAACATTAATCTCTTTGATAGAATATAAACTGATCATTTTGATATAGACCTCTCTAAATGATTGCTTCAAGGGTTATAAAGAAAGATAGGCTCATGGAGTTTCTTCAGAATCTGATGGATAAGTATACTGTATTTGTTCCTTCCTATAAAAATAGTGAAGTACATTTTGAAAGACTTAGTGATATTGAGTTTATAATTTTAGAATATTTTAATTTCCTAATTCCTCCTGTAAAGATATTCTGTTTCCATCCAACATGGAAGAAATATACAGATCTTTACATTGAAGACATAAAAATAGAGAATGATAAAGAAATTTTACTTTTTGGTGTAAGACCATGTGATATGAGAAGTTTTCTGCTTCTTGATTTAGCTCTTAAAGATAATCTGATTTATAAAGAAAAGAGAAAAAGGGTGTTTACGATTATCCTTGGCTGTAATTCTCTTAGAGAAAATTGTTTTTGTATCTTTGTTAGAGGTAGTCCTGTTTTAAGCGATGGAGCAGATGTATTTATGATCGATATAGGAGAGAGTTTTGTTATAGAAGATATAAGTGGAAGATTGAGAGATTATTTACTTCGGCTTCCTGAAGCGAATTTGGACAAAATAAGAGAAAAAGAAAGGATCAATAAAAAGGCTTTTGATGTAAAGATGGAATTAGACATTGATGATCTGAGTGGAAAGTTACAAATTATAGATAAATTAGATCCTGAGAAGAAAAGATCTCTCTGGCACAGATTAGCAGAAAGTTGTACTAATTGTGGTAAATGTATTGCTTTATGTCCTACTTGTCATTGTTATTTTATAATAGAAGATATTTTGGATATAGTAATTGATGAAAAGGGTGAAAAGGCTAAGTCATTTGATCCGTGTATGATAAATATATGTCTATCTGAAAGACTCGAGAATTCAACACCACTTGGATATCATAGATTACAGAGAAGAGTAATGGATAAGTTTTATCATTCTTTTAAAACCCTTGGTCAACCATTGTGTGTAGGGTGTGGTAGATGTATCACGGGTTGTGAGGGGAATATAGATTTAAAAGATATTCTCAAGCAATTAAACGAGATAAAATTATAAAATCAAAGAAAGAAGACGATCTAATGACAAATCTTATAGAATGTGGAGAAGATATTCTCAAAAAATTAGTTAAGAAAAATTGTGATAAGGCAGAAGTCTTTATACGTAAAACAAATGGTATTTCTGCAGAGTCAAAAGATGGGATGGTTGATTCCTTTAAGGTTGAGAATGATTTTGGTATCGCTATCAGGGTAATTACAGGGAAAAGTCAGGGGTTTGCATTTGCTACTGATATAAATAAGATCGATGAGGTTATAGAGATGGCAGTAGAGTCAGCGAAATACTCTGCAGATGATGAATTCATATGCATTCCAGAAGTCGATGCAGGAGATATAAGAGAGGTTGAAATATATGATCCTGATATAGATGGTATAAATGAGAGAGACATCATAGATTCTGCACTTTATCTTGAGATCTCTGCTCGGGATCATGATCCAAGGATAGTGAGGATAAGAAAGGCCTTGGTTTCTGCAGGAGTATCAGAGACTATCATTATGAACTCCTCAGGTCTTATGTGTTCTTACAAGGGTACATCTATGTCAGCCCAAATCTCTGTTATGGCAGAAGAAGATGGTGATGCACAGATGGGTTGGGATTATATATTGTGCCGAAGGAAATCTGATGTGGATATCAAAAGTGTGGGCAAGACCGCTGCCTCTCGTGCAATTGAATTGCTTGGATCAAGGAGAATTTCATCGGTTAAGGTTCCTATAGTGCTTGATTCATCTGTAGCTGTGGATTTCTTGGAGATACTCTCTTCATCGCTCTCATCAGAGTCTGTTCAGAAAAACAGGTCATTTCTTGCAGGAAAAAGGGGTAAGGGGGTGATCAGTCCAATTATAGATATCATAGATGATGGCACAATGGCATGGATGACAGGTACAAGACCAGTTGATGATGAAGGAGTTCCATGCAAGAAGAAATACCTTATCAGAGAAGGGGTGCTTGAGAATTATATGTACAACTCATATACAGCAAGAAAGGATTATGTAGAATCTACAGGAAATGCTATAAGATCAGATGTAAAGACCCTTCCTGGTGTTGGTCCGACAAATATATTAATCAGACCAAAGAAAAGCAGATCAAGGGAAGAATTGATTGAATCAATAAAAGAGGGTATGGTCATATTAAGTGCCATGGGGGTGCACACTGCAGATCCTATCTCAGGTGACTTTTCAGTGGGTATATCTGGTCTATGGATTGAAAATGGAGAGATCTGTTTTCCTGTGAAAGAGGCTGTGATGTCAGGGAATGTGCTTGATTTATTCAAGAGAGTTGAAGACTCAGGAGATGATCTCAGATTTTATGGGAATGCAGGGGCTCCAAGCCTCCTCATAGGGGAGATGGATATAAGTGCATGAATAATTATTCTTCCTTCTTCCATTTTCCATCTTCCATCCCATATAATTAAAAAGTGGAGGGTGATTATTGCAGGAAAAGAGAAGGTCAAAGAGAATAGTCGATAGCCTTGAGGCAGAGATAGTCTCAGGTGATACCTCATACACGGGAATAATAATGAACTTCTCTGCAGAAGGACTTTATATGGTCACTGCCACGGCTAATACAATAGTGGATATCACTCCATCAAGTATCCTTAAATTAAAATGCACCCTTCCAAATGGTAGGAAAATAGACATGGACTGTGAGGTAAAGTGGTTTCAGACAAAGACCTCTCCCCATGGTGTCTCATTCAGCATGGGAATGGAGATACTCAATCCCCCTGAAGAATATAAGAAGTTTGTCAAAAATTATGCTAAATAATTTTAAAATTTTATAGTATTTGGAGCACGAGGGCAGGGAATTACATCACGGATATTCTGCATTCCTGTAATATACTGAATCAATCTTTCAAATCCAAGACCAAAACCAGCATGTGGTGCAGAGCCAAATCTCCTCAGGTCAAGATACCACTGCATTTCATCAATGGGTATGCCCGTCTCTTTCATCCTCTCTTCGAGTACATCGGGCCTATCTTCCCTCTGACTGCCACCAATAATTTCTCCAACCCTGGGTACGAGTACATCCATTGCAGCAACGGTCTTTTCATCAGGATTTAGTTTCATATAAAAGGCCTTTATTTCCTTTGGATAATCAGTAACCACCACTGGCCCTTTGAAGACCTTGTCTGTGAGATATCGTTCATGCTCTGACTGGAGATCCAGCCCCCACTCCACAGGAAACTGAAATGTTTCCTTGGATTTTTTGAGTTCATTAATTGCCTCAGTGTATGTGATTCTTGCGAATGGTTTTTCTGCAAGTTCTGATAGATAGTCAATGGATGTATTTTTATAAAACCTTTCAAAGAACCTGATTTCACTCTCACACTCCTCGACCACAACCCTGCATAAATGATGGATAAAGTCCTCTGCGAGTCTGATGTCATCGTCAAGGTCTGCAAAGGCCATTTCTGGCTCTACCATCCAGAACTCTGATAAATGGCGTGATGTATTGGAATTCTCAGCCCTGAAGGTAGGACCAAATGTATAGACATTTCCAAGGGCAAGGGCAAGGAACTCTGCTTCAAGTTGTCCACTTACAGTGAGATATGCACGCCTTCCAAAGAAGTCCTCTGTAAAATCCACATTGCCGTTCTCATCTTTCGGCAGATTGTTAAAATCAAGCGTTGTAACAGTAAAGAGATCACCAGCACCTTCACAATCACTTGGGGTGATGATTGGGGTATGTACCCAGATAAAACCCCTTTGCTGGAAGAACTCATGTATTGCCCTTGCAAGGATATTTCTTACTCTGAAGACAGCACCAAAGGTATTTGTACGGGGTCTCAGGTGTCCTATCTCTCTCAAAAACTCAAGTGTGTGCCCCTTTTTCTGGAGTGGGTATTTTTCAGGGTCAGCACCTCCGAATATTTCAATATCTCTGACCTCGAGTTCTACACTCTGCTCCCTTCCAGGAGATTCCTTTAATATCCCCGATGCCTTAATTGCAGATCCTGTGGTGCACTCATCGATCTTTCTAAATGCCTGAGATTCGGGTAATATCACGAGTTGGAGTGTCTCTTGGCATGATCCATCACTCAATGCAATAAAGGCGACATTCTTTGACTGCCTCTTTGTCCTTACCCATCCACATACAGTGAGGTCTTTTCCCTTATTAGATCCCCTTATAATGTCCCTAATCAAGATCCTCTTCATCAGTACACCTTCTTGAGAAACAATATCCCTTTATAGTCAAATATAGCACCAGTTAAGGTTATTTCCCTGAGTATCAGATCCTTTGATATTTTATCTCCCTCTCTGAAAATGTTCCCGTTAATATTAATAATCCTGTTGTCAGGATTGTCAGAGAATATATGTCCTGTGATCTTTAAATCAGGAATCTCACTCTTTATCTCTGAAGGGAGATTTTCAAAATCCATTATCTCTGCTGTTGTCTCAGAATGGCCAAGATCTTCTGTTTCTCTTTTAATGGCACCGTGAATAATGCTCAATTGTTCTTCTCTGATCTTTTCTTTGAGTTTTGCCACCTCTTCTGTGGATGGTAAGAATTCATAGGGGCTGTCTATCTGAGGTTTTGCATTGCCTGTCTGATCTTCAGGAAGATGTCCTTTTGATAAAAGGGGAGTCTGCAAATCTATCTCTTGGGTCTTGTGGATCTCTGAATCCTCGGTGTTTGGTATCTGAGTTTGGGTCTCCTTTTCATGAGTAGTAGCCTGTTGAGTACCGATCTTATACAGCCACAATGTATTCAATAAAATCAATATATTCAATATAAGGGCACCAATAAGAATATACGGCCACAGGGGTTTCTTTTTTACCCTCTCTGGGGCCTGGTGAACAGTGGTTATATCAGGTACAGATTCTTGCTGCTTCTTCTGTTGTTCTAATTTTTTCAGGGCATCGAGTATGAATGACATACCTATCCCTCTTTCTGAGATATCAGAAGTGGTATATCCTTCATGGTCCTGGTATTGATATGAATAATCGTCCTCGGCCCTATTATACCATCAGGTATGAGACCCTCCTCCATCTGAAACCTCTTCACGTAATTCATAATTATATTATCATATACAGGTTTATCCTTTATTAATGGTTCCCTATCCTGTATCTTTGATAATCTTTCCTCTATCCACCTGATAATATCTCCCTTGTGTCCAGGATATACAGGCCCTGTATACTCAGGCGGAGGTCTCCAGAGGATTATATATTCACCAAACCAGCGGGAATAAATCTCATCCATGGAGATCGTTAATGTCCTCTCATTTACAATCACATTCAGTCTATTGTTGTTTATTCCTGTAAGGGCAACATAGTGGTTATTATTGTCTAAATCATAAAGTTTGAGAACTGCAGGTCTGTTAAGAGAGACAATATCTCTAAGAGAACCAGTACTCCTGAGACACCTGAGACCATGTGCCTTTATCTGTCTGCATGGATTGGTATTATTATTGATTTCTGTATTGATACCCCATTCTTGGAGAAGGATCTTCATCGCCTTATGGAGTGTATTATTACCAGATAGATTTTGATCAAGGCTTGAAGGTGTTTTAATCTCTTCTCTGGATCCTGTATTGTCAGGAGAATATACTTTATATGCTATCCCAAGGATCGAGATTAAGAGGAGAAAGGCAAGGATATATAATAGATAACCGTGAATTCCCTTTTTGTCTGATTCTTCATAGTCAAGGATTTCCCGGGCTGCCCTTTTTACAATCGGATCTGTAACTCTTTCACTCTCATATGCATATGCACCTAATAATGCCCTATCACATATCATATTGATCAATCTTGGGATACCTTTTGAATATTTATAGATCAGATCCATTGAGGAATCAGTAAATATATTTTTTGTGCCACCTGCTACAGTAAGTCTGTGTCTTATATATGCAGAGACGTCATCCCTGCTCAATGTACCCAGATGATACCGTGCTATGATCCTTTGGGAGAGTTGTTTTAATTCAGGCATCTGTAGTTTCTTTCTGAGTTCGGGCTGGCCTATAAGGATGATCTGGAGGAGTTTTTTCTTGTTTGTTTCAAGATTTGTGAGGAGTCTGAGTTGCTCAAGTACATCAGGGCTTAAGTTTTGTGCCTCATCTATTATGAGCACTGCCTTTCCACCATTGGAATGGACATCCAGCAGATATCTATTGATCAGATCAGTAAAGACCTTTATGCTCTTGGTCCTCGGAGGATATTTTATCCTGAATTCATCACATATGGTTGCAAGCAGTTCCTCAACAGTGAGTCTTGGATTAAGTATGAATGCAGTGGAGCAATTATCAGGTATTTGTTCTAATAGACATCGGCATATTGTGGTTTTACCAGTCCCTACCTCTCCTGTAAGCAGTACAAATCCACCGTCTCCATTGATGCCATATATCAGGTGGGCAAGGGCCTCCCTGTGTTGCTCACTCATGTACAGGTATCTTGGGTCAGGTGCAATGGAAAATGGTGACTCCTTAAATCCAAAAAACTCGTTATACATATTTCCTTTCTCTCACCTTTTCATCTTCCATTTTCCATATTCCATCTTTAAATTTCAATTTTCCACCTTCCCCGTATGGTTGGAGCATTAAGTGCCCTTTTGAGCATCTGTAAGAATTCTGTTCTGGGTATCTCACGTGCTCCCATCCTCTTGAGATGTTCTGTTGGTACCTGACAATCTATAAATTCAAAATTCCAGTTTTTGAGATGCCTTACCAGATACACGAGTGCTACCTTTGATGCATCACTCCTTTTTGTAAACATAGACTCTCCAAAGAATGCCCTACCAAGAGAGACTCCGTAAAGTCCTCCTGAGAGTTCCTTATCATTCCATACCTCAACAGAATGGGCATATCCTGTTCTATGCAGTCTGATATAGGCATTGATCATCTCATTGGTTATCCAGGTGTTTCCATCCTTTTCTAAATGCACCCGTGCACACTCTTTTATCACATCCTCAAAGGCCTCATCCATGGTGACTCTGTATATACCCTTTTTGAGTGTCTGTTTCAGGCTCCTCGATATCTTTAACTCATCAAGAAATAGTACAAGCCTTGGATCCGGACTCCACCAGAGTATAGGTTCTCCCTCTGAATACCAGGGAAATATCCCCATGGAGTATGCAAGGAGCAGTCTTTCCTCGCTCAGATCACCCCCTACACCAAGGAGTCCATTTTTTTCTGCGAGGTGGGGTGGAGGGAATATCAGGTCTTCTGGGATTTCAAATACAGGCATTCAGAGAATTGGGGTAAGGCCCTTAGGAATAATCAAACTTCAATGAATCACCCTCAACATCAATCACCACATTACCGCCCCTCA
>Ga0180896_1140_pt1 | contig 9204 bp, 6 predicted proteins | sample Deesub1362A_J573_FD_124283 | JGI IMG/M metagenome (GOLD analysis project Ga0180896, IMG submission 124283) | Nitrospirae bacterium JdFR-84
CCTCTCTGTTCTTTATTCTCCATAAACTCTTTCATAGCCCTGCTAAGTGATATGGCATCTCCTGTTTTGAAATTTATACCGGCCCTGTTCTGAATTATATAGTTGAATTCAGGGAGATCACTCACAATAACCGCCTTTTCACATGCCATTGCCTCCAATGCAGCTATACTCTGAACCTCATGTCTTGAAGGGAATACACAGAATAAGGCTCTACTTATGACCTCTGATTTCTTATCGTCTGAGACCCAGCCCAGAAGTTTTACATCACTTTTTATATCCCTTGGCAGCTTCTCAAGCATGTCCTTAAAATTCTTCATATCTCTTCCGTCTCCTGCAATAACCAGCTTTACGCCGGAAAAGGATTTATAGAATTCCCGATATGCATCTATAAGGATATCAAGACCTTTACTGTAAATATCTATCCTGCCCAGGTATAAGATATATCCCTCCTCTCGCGGAGCGGTATCCAACAAGCCAGGTGACACGCCATTGGGAATAATCTCGATATGTTTGTTATCATCAGCTTCCTTATCTTTCAACAGAACTCTTCTTGCACTTTCATCACTTATAAAGACAAAATTATTATAAAGTCTGGGCCTGAAGTATTCTATTATAAAGAGTATCGATGCATATAATGGATTATATTTTCTGAAATAAAACCTTCCTGTATATCCCTGTACCTGAAGAACAAGGGGTCTCTTATTATAGGTATGAAGAAACGTTGGTATGGCAGGAGAAAAGTCCTCGATGATTATGTCAAATTCATTACCATGCCTCTTAACAAACTTGGCAGCCTTATAAGCATACGTGAGAAGGCTCTTTGTAAGGCTTCTACTCTGAGAGCCAACAAATATGTGTTTTAATCCCTCAATTTCCTTTTCTTTATTTTGTGGAGCACCAGGATATTTTTTACACAGAAGGGTAACATCATGCCTGTCTTTTAGATAACCATAAATCTTATATGCCCTTTCCCCCACACCACCGATACCAAAATAATCACCCTTACTCTCGTAAAGAAGATGAAGAATCTTCATTAAAATTAATTCCTTTTATGACGCACCTTAAAACATGATTTTTTATAGATCTTTAATTATAATAAAAATGCTCTAAGTATAAAACATTATAGCCATTCTCAAAAATGAAAAGAATAATCATTGTAAATACACAGATACCATTTATAAGAGGTGGTGCAGAGATACAGGCTGAAAATCTGCAAAAGGCACTCACGGAATCTGGGAACAATGTCGAGTTAGTAAGAATCCCTTTTATATGGTATCCACCAGAGAAAATTTCCAAGCAGATTTTGGCCTGCAGGCTCCTTAATCTAAGTGAGAGTTATGGAGAGAAGATAGACCTATTGATAGGTTTAAAATTTCCGACTTATTACATAAGACATCCAAACAAGGTTCTATGGATAATACATCAGCATAGACGGACTTATGACTTGTGGGATACGAAATATTGTGATATTCAAAATAAGACCGAAGGATTGAAAATTAAAAACTTAATAACCCAGTCAGATAATAAATTCCTCCCCGAAGCAAAAAAGATATTTACCATTTCCCAGAATGTTAGTAATAGACTAAAAAAGTTCAATGACTTAGACTCTACACCCTTATACCCACCTGTTAAAAACAAGGAGAATTTCTTCTCAGCTGGCTTTGGGGAATATATATTTTTTCCGAGTAGAATAAGTAGAATAAAGCGCCAGGAGTTGGCCATTGAGAGTATGAAATATGTCAAAAGGAATGTAAAAATGATAATAGCCGGCTGGCCTGACAGCAAATACAATATAATAAAGCTTAACAATCTTATTAGCAAATTTCATCTAAATGATAAAGTCGAAATATTACAAAATATTACAGAGGATGAAAAGATTAATCTCTATGCAAATTCTCTTGCTGTACTCTTTATCCCTTATGATGAAGACTATGGGTATGTGACCCTTGAGGCAATGTATTCTAAAAAACCTGTCATTACATGTAAGGATTCAGGGGGACCTCTTGAATTTGTTGAAGATAATCTTACTGGTTATATAAGAGAGCCTGTTCCTCAGGAGATAGCAGATGCAATTGACAGCTTATATCTTGAAAAGGAGAAGGCAAAGAGACTTGGTCAGGCAGGATATGAGAAGATAAATTCTATGGATATCTCATGGAAAAGGGTTGTGGAAGTGTTAACAGGATGAAATCAGGCATTGCAAATACTCAGAGCTTACCGAGTAACTCATCGTAAACCAAAACCAGCTTTTCTACAGAAGAGTCCCAGTTATTGTCTTTCTTATAGTTGTCAAAATCAAATTCCCTTTTACCTTCAAATAAACTTATAATACCATCGCATATGCTCTCAGGGTTATCTGGTTTAACAACGATACCAACATTATAGTATTTCACCACCTCTCCTATCCCCCCTACATTAGTAACTATACAAGGTTTTTCAAATCCTATAGCCATATTTAGGATACCACTTTGAGCATGAAATGACCCTTTATAAGGGAGGACGATGGCATCAGATATTTCAAAGATATCGGGTATCTCCTCATCATTGATGTATCTATCCATCCACAAGACCCTATCTTCTATTGATAGCCTCCTGATTAAATCTTTATAATAATTTAAAGAGGGTTCTGTGGAGCCTGTTATAGTACCTGCTATTAATAAAAAATAATCCTCTGATAAATTCATCATCGCCTTTAGTAGGTCATCTAATCCCTTGTTCTGCCTTATCTCTCCAAAAAATAGCAAAATCTTCTTATTAGCCGGTATCTTGTATCTTTTTTTTAGTGCCTCCTTGGTCTCCTGACTCTTTGGTAACACATAATATCCGTGTGGGACGACCCTAATCTTACTCCCTCTTAGGGAAAAGAACCTTTCTATTTCAGATTTTAGCCCATCTGTATGAGATAGGATTAAATCGGCATTCCTGCAGAGAGTTGAGATTAAAAATCTATCAATCCTACCTCCCAAGAAACTTCTATGTACAAGCACTTCATGTATAGTTATAACAGTCTTGATACCCTTTTTTCGAAGCCTGTTTATCAATATAAAATCCGTAAGATAAAAGGGAAAGAGCAAATGGACAACTTTACAGTCACCAGGAGGATCAAAATATAAATTATTATATAAATATTTTAAAAGATGGTGTAATAACTTCAGATATTTTATCCTTAAAAATAATATATTACTGGGGATGGATGGTTCTTTCAGGATGAATCTTGAATTCACTACAGAGGATATTTCTCCTTTTGCTTCTTCTGGTAAATAAAATTCAACAGGATAGTCTCTCTTTGCAAAGACATCAGCAAGCCCTTTAAGATATTTTAAAGCTCCGCCGGTCCCGTAGTGACTAAAGATAATCACTTTCATGGATTTCTTTATTTATAGCTTTTATCCATATATATTTTAAGAAAATCTTTATAGGCCTTTAAAAAGTATTTTATATAACTGAGCTTAAGACGTATTAAACAGGGCAGGAGATACTCCTTTATAGTAAATAGAAATGACAGAAGCAGAGGCTCTATATCATTCCTCAGGGTATAAATCATATAATTTCTCACCTTATAATACGTAAAAAGTGGTGAACCATCCCAGACACTGCCTGAAATCTTGTGATATACTTTTGACTCTGGTGAAAAATAAACCTTCCAACCCCTCCTTTTTGCCCTCATGGAGTAATCATCCTCTTCAAAATAGAGGAAATAACCCTCCCATAGGAGCCCTATATCATCAATTAAGCTTCTTTTTATGAGAAAGCTACACCCTGAGATTACCTTTACTTCCTTCTCAATACTGTTTGTGATACCGTCTTTTTTATCTGTAGTGTAATAATAATGACCTGATGAGAACCATACCCTCTCAGGGGAATCCAAAAAATATATCTTTGAACCCACAAGTCCGATACTGGAAGACCTCTCGGCAACTTTCACCAGTTCTGTTAAGGCAGAAGGGGCCACTACTGTATCATTATTCAATATCCACACATATTCTGCTCCATTTTCAAGGGCAAATCTGATCCCTATATTGTTACCCCCTGCATAACCTGTATTCTTATTTTTTTTAATTAATATAAAATTGGTAACATCTCCATCCTTATAATCACATAAATTACTTTCATCGATCTCTTTAAAGCTTTTATTCTGCCCTGTTATCCATGCCTGAATCCTCTCAATAGATTCATTCTCCGAGGCATTGTCTATAACGATCACCTTATAATTAGGATAAGAAATCTTTAAAATAGATTTCAGACACTCTATTGTATCTTCAAAATTATTATAATTGAGGATTACGATGTATACCAGTGGAAGATTACCATTCATATTTCGAACTTTTTATTGAATAATTTAAAATTTATTAAATCTTGCTCTTTATTATAATATAGTAATCCTAAATTTATTATTGAGGATAAATCCATGAAGAAATTATTAATCTCGATTATACTTTTAGCACTTCTTCAATCTACCACAGATGTCCAGTGCATAGATAAGACATTCTCTCTTGAGCAGAATTCTAAATCCATATCAAATGGTAAAGGCCCTGATAAAAGAGTCGGTCAGATTCTTAAATTATCTGAAGAGATAGAAAAGAAATACAAGGGAGGCAACCCCCTGATAAGTGCCTTTCTGATTACTGCACAGAGATATAAAGAAAGCTTCCCTAACGGAATGTCAGGAATGGACAGGATTTTCCTTAATAGCCTCAGGTTCTCAGGAGTATCAGAAGAAAAGATCAGAAAGATAGTGGATAACTTCAATAACCTGCCTAATGATATCAAAGAAAGATTCGTTGATAAAAGAAAGGCTGATAGGGGATATCAGAGAGATAATCTTTTTGATGAATATATCTTTTTTACAAAAGATGTCCTTCTTGGTTCTGTGGAGGTATATTCTGATAGGATAGACCTGAAAAGCCCAGCTATTGATAAATGTAAAGAGAGTCATAATGAAAAATCGCCACGTATATTGAGGATATTACCACCCCATGGCATAGAACCAGAGACATGGCCTGTGGAGCCACTGTCAAAGGTTCGCTTAATAGGGCAGAATTTTAGAGAGAAGGCAAAGGTCTTCATCCATCCTGTCAGAAAGAAAAATCTGATGGTATACTCATCAGAAGTTAAGGTTATAAACCATGGTGAGATAGAATTCAGAATCCCTGAAGCCTTGACCCATCTTCCTGATATGTACAGGGTGGTTGTTGAAAATACCGACGGTACCTGCTCTGGAGAGGATAATGATCTCTTAGAGATACTACCCCACCGTTACAGTATAACCATCTCAAGAATAAAGATGACAAAGAATGCCAGTGATTCAGCTCTTCGACTTACTCATATCGTTTCGGATGGAACAGTCGTATATGCCAGAAATACAAAAATTTACAATGAACCTCTTGTCTCCCATTTCCGTCCGAAAAACGGCATCATATACCTAAAATTAATGACCTTTGAGAGAACATCAGAGGATATAATGGATAATTCCTTTATAAATATGGTGCTGACCTTTACATCACCGATTGTAACATGCATCTCCCTTGAGTGGGAGAAAATTGAAAAAAAACCGCTCTGTGCTGTATCAGGTGTTGAGGCAGTATCTGATCTTCTTACCATGCTTAATATCCTCTCAGGCAACCATTATATTGGTAGCTTTAACGAATTTTATAATGTGGCATCCCTTGAAAGACTCTCAAATAGGCAAAAAAAGATAAATATAGGAAACTTTTTGGTCTATGTGAAATTTGAGAGACATTTAAACTTAGTCAAAACTGGAAATAGTGTGCCTTAGGTCATCAAGAAAGGCGTCTTCCAGTGTCCCATTGGACTTGAGGTTCCAGAAAGCAACAGGTTCAAATGTTTTAACCTTACCTTTCAAGTCCCCATAACCTCTAATATACGCGGATACCTTAACTACAGTCTTTGAGACACCATTAGACACCTTAATTTCAAGGTGATATTCTCCCCTTTTCCATCGAATATTTTTATATACACCTACAATAAGAGCGTATTCATAGAGCTTATGGGACTGGATACTGGCGCTTCTGGTTTTTATAATGCCCGAGTCTTTATCCTCTAAAGCGACCATTTCATTCCTTCTCTTCAGAGTATCCTTCACACCACGCCATACATTAGCATAGCTTTCACAGAAAGACATTTCACTTCCCATGCTGATACACGGGAGGACTAAGAAGATAAGGATTATGAGAAAAGTATAGATTTTCGCTCCTAAAAAGATAAAAAGGGGCTGGAAAGGTCTCCAGCCCCACTTAATGATTTTATTCCATGTATCTTTCAGGCTCAATGATATCAGGATATGCAGGGTCAAATATGCCAGGCTCATCAGGCCTCAGACCTCCATCGACAGGGCTGAAGGGCTGTATTGTTGGTATTCTTGATACCCTTACATCAGGATCAGATGTGCTGTTATTTGTAAGCCTGTTATCTCCCCAGGAGACAAAGTAATTTGTGTAACTTCCTACAAGACCATCATAATCACCCATATAGCAGTCTGCAATCCATGTGTCAAAATTTGGATTAATAGGAGGTACTGGAAAGTTCTGAGAAGTTATCCTATAGTCATATGTCCAAGAATCGACATAATATGCCTGTTTCATGTAAACATCGATTTTTGAATTTCCTGAATCTCTTCTCCTGTCATAGAATGCAACAGCCATAAAACCCTCTGGGTTGTGGGCGATTCTCGGGAAGAATTGATCTTGGCTGTTTTCATACGCATCATTTAACGTTACAGGCGCTGACCATGATGCCCCATAATCACTTGAATATGTAAAATAAATGTCCGACTCATCATTAGCATCACCTGGGTCTCCTGCGTTGTAGACGATGGTCAGAACATTTGGATTATCTGGATATGAAGACAGGCTTGGAAACTCTGCTATCCTTATGTCACCATCAAGAACCCTCCTTGTGCTACCATCACATGTGGTCAGATGGCCTACATCAGGAACATTACTTACAGCTGTAACTGTGGAACCGAAGGAAGCCCCTCCATTAGTTGACCGCCTTATCTTTATCGATTTTGGAGAGGTGTATTCAAGCCATGCCACATACACACTTCCATCACTTGCCACATGTACCTGACATCCCTGAACACCATTTGTACCTGATGAGAGCGTTATCGGAGAAGAGAAGCTTACTCCCCTGTTTGTTGATCTTGAAAATCTTATAACCGAGTTCCCAGTCGATGGAAATTCTGTCCAGCATACATATACATTATTGGTGTAGGAGCTTGAGGCATATTTATCCGCTGCAATCCATGGTTTATCCTGGAAAGAAGAGCTTGACAACCCAGGGGACGCATCAACACCATTGTTAAAGGTGTTTGCATAATCAGTTGACCTAAACACCACTATGATTGACCTCCTCGTCGAGGGAACCTCTCCAAGGAGTACAAGATAAACATAGCCACCATTGTCAATCGTAAGAACTGGGTCTCCCCAGTGATAATAGGTGCTCGTAGAGACAGTACCCTTGTCAGTGAATGAATTAGCCCAGTTATATGACCTTCCCCAGCCATCAAAGGCATTTGCTGATGCATATGAACCAGAGTCATTCCATGCAACCACCACTCCTGTAGCAAACGCCCTCAGAATGGATGTTTCACTCTGGGTTATATGAGGGTAAGTGTCGGTGGACCTATCATTTGCCAGTGTCTGAAGAAATCCTATAGAGAACTGTTCAGCTTCAGTAATCTGTTCTTGAATAATTGATCGAGAAGGATGTTTCTGTCTTCTTTCAGGATGGTATCTCTTCATAAGCATGCTCTCGGCCGCGCCTGAAAGATAGGGTTCATCCTGCTTATTCAAAAGCCATGAATAAGGCCTTTCAGCGTAAACAGCCAAAGCTGGGAAAATCAATAAAATGCTCAGAAGGATTACTAAAAAATAAAAATCTCATCTTTCCTCCTTCTTCCTTATGTTTTTTAGAAAAACTGACCTTCTTTTATACAGATTGATATCACCCCTTTGCAGTAAGAAGAATGAGATATGAAGAAGATTATAGATATATAATAAACGATATCACAGAGAAAGGCTACTGTCAGTCAAAATCCTCAAATAACCTTAGTATCCTCTTCTCAATAGCCTTGATTGACAAATTATCCTTGACATATCTTATAGCATTGCCTCTAATACTTTGCCACAAATGTTCATCTGAATATAATCTCACAAGCTTTTCCGCAAAGTCCTCTGGCGTGTCTGCTATTAGACAGACCTCTCCATCCACCCCCTTCATACCTTCAGCACCTATAGATGTGGTGACTACAGGGAGCCCAAGACTCATGCTCTGGGTGATCTTTCCCTTGATTCCTGCACCGTATCTTAATGGGGCCACCGAGAGTTTACAGTTTTCAAAGAAAGGCTCTATATCCTTTACATAACCTGTTATTATGATATCCATACTCTGTAACTCAAAGAGCTCAGGAGGTGGATTGCTCCCAACAACGTAGAACCTCATATCATTAATCCTTTCCTTAATTATAGGGAATATCTCTTTTGCAAAATAGAAGACAGCATCAATATTTGGTTTATGTTTGAATCCACCTATGAAGAGGATATCCTTCCTCTCATTAAATGGCTTTTCAAGAGGATTTACCTTATGGATGTTTGGGATAACAGCAACTCTTATATCCTTATTCATCTCTCTTAATAAGGCCTCTTTATCATCCTCTGTAACCGTTATAACAAGGTCGCTCTCTTTTGAAAGTGTCAGTTCAATATTCTTCAATCTTTCAACCTCTGCCATTACTTCGGAAGAGCCTTCTACCTCTGCTCGCCTGAGTTCCCTTAAGAAATGGAGGTCAACGGTGTCATAAATAATTTTGCTATTATTAAGGTATTTTTTTACCAAGCTGAGATATTTATAGCTGACTTCGGGTCTTATCATTAATGTGATATCGAAATATCTCCCATTCCTCCTTAAATAACCATTTACATTTATATTCCCATAAAGCACCTCTATACCAAGCTCTTGAAGGTCTTTGGTATAAGGGCTTAACCTTTCAAGGTCATCAGGCAATAAGGTTATCTTATATCCATTGTTATTCAAAATCTTTAACATATTATATGTCCTTAGAAATCCTGACTGTTGATCGGGTCGGGGTGTTGTATACATAATCACAAGGATGTATTTTCTCTTCCCTCTCTCCCTTGCCTTATAAATATCAATCCTCTTGGGGTGCTCTCTGAATTTTTTAAA
>Ga0180896_1181_pt1 | contig 9199 bp, 5 predicted proteins | sample Deesub1362A_J573_FD_124283 | JGI IMG/M metagenome (GOLD analysis project Ga0180896, IMG submission 124283) | Nitrospirae bacterium JdFR-84
GGTGAGGGGGCAAGACTTTATGATGCTGCCGTGGCCCTGAGTGATATCATGAAGAGGATAGGCATCGCTATTGATGGTGGGAAGGATAGCCTCTCTATGGCTGCCCAGGTAAGAAACCCCTCAGGTAAGACCGAGATAGTCAAATCACCAGGCACACTGGTCATCTCAGCCTATGTTTCCTGTCCTGATATAACAAAGGTAGTCACTCCTGATATTAAAAGACCTGGTGAGAGTAGGTTGTTGTTCATTGATCTCGGCAATGGTAGGAATCGTCTCGGTGGAAGCGCACTTGCCCATGTGTATAATCAGCTTGGTGAGGAGTCACCTGATGTGGAGGATGTGGATCTGTTAAAAAGGGTATTCAATGCCATCCAGCATCTTATCTCAGAGGATCTTATTCTTTCAGGTCATGACCGTAGCGATGGAGGGTTAATAACCACACTCCTTGAGATGGCATTTTCAGGCAATTGTGGAATGGAAGTGGAAATAAAGGACAGAAGTTCAGAAGACTTTACATCCATAACTTCCTATCTTCCTAACCTCCCAACTTCAGTTCTTGCACTGCTATTCTCTGAAGAACTGGGGATGGTAATAGAATACCTGCCTGAAAAAGAAGAAGAGATAGCCTCCATCCTGAAGGGCTCTGCCGTTCCTTATCAGGTCATTGGCAAAACCCTGATAGAAAAGAGGGTTAGGATAAATCTCGTCACTCGTTACTCACCACCTGTTATTATCTTAGATGAGGACATGAGAGTTTTAAGGGACATCTGGGAGGAGACGAGCTATCAACTTGAGCGGTTTCAAACAAATATAGAGTGTGCTGAGGAGGAGAGAAAGAGCAACTTTGATAGGGTCGGGCCGAACTTCGTTCTCAACTTCATCCCTTCTGAGACTCCTATATCTATACTAAAAGTTTCAAGAAAACCAAAGGTCGCTGTTATACGTGAGGAGGGAAGTAACAGTGATAGGGAAATGACATCTGCCTTTTATCAGGCAGGCTTTGAACCATGGGACGTAACAATGACAGACCTTCTTGAGGGGAGGATTAACCTTCGGGATTTCAGGGGCGTAGCCTTTGTTGGTGGTTTCAGCTATGCTGATGTCCTTGACTCAGCAAAGGGATGGGCAGGTGTGATACGTTTTAATAAAAAGGTCTGGGAAGAATTTCAGTACTTCTACAGTAGAGGGGACACATTCAGTCTTGGTGTCTGTAACGGGTGTCAGCTCATGGCACTTCTTGGATGGGTACCATGGCAAGGCATAGATGATAAAAGGCAGCCAAGGTTCATTCATAATGTGTCAGGCCGTTTTGAATCAAGGTTTGTGACTGTTAAGATCCTTCCAAGTTCATCAATTATGCTTCAGGGCATGGAAGGCTCTGTGCTTGGGATATGGGTCGCACATGGTGAAGGAAGAGCGTTCTTCCCTGATAAGGGCATTCTTAAAGAGGTAGAGACAAAGGATTTAGCACCTGTACGTTATGTGGACGACAATAATGAGATTACAGAAAGCTATCCCTTTAATCCCAATGGCTCTACGAATGGGATAGCGGCCCTCTGCTCCGATGATGGCAGGCACCTTGCTATTATGCCACATCCTGAAAGGACGTTTCTCAAGTGGCAGTGGGCATGGATGCCTGAGGAGTGGAGACAGAATCTAAAGGCCTCCCCATGGTTGAGGATGTTTCAGAATGCAAGAAAGTGGTGTGGATAAGTACACAATGTAACTCTACAGCCTCAATCTACTGGGGATCCTCAACGTGCACGTTAACTCCGTAACCTACCACACTCTCAGGGATTCCATCACCATCCATGTCAACCATCAAAAATAACTTCAAGTGGGCATTTCCAACTTCAACATTCCGTTTTTTGTCAAGATGTAAGTCAGTAAATGCAAAAGAAACATCTACCGAGTTTGTGCCATTAGAACCAGGATAAGTGACTGTTGGTACTGTACCATCTGCTGGGTCTTTTTTCGATTTCGGGGTGTAATGCTTTAGTGCAAAACCATAATATCCTGCTGCTCCTGTATCTATAGTCCAATTCACCGTCATGTTGATAAGGGTTCCTGTAGAGTAATCAAAATCAGCAAAACTTGAATCCCAGGTTATTGTCGTCGCACCCTTGGTCTTGGTGCTCTGCTCAACTACATTAAGCACTGCAAAAGCTGAGGCCCCTATCAAGGCAATGGTAAGGAAAATTGTGAACACGATAGATTTCTTAACTATCATCCATCTCACCTCCTTTCATAATAGAATGTCCTGCTAATTGCAACTTAAATACCTTCCACTCCTGCTTCATTTAAATAAGATAAAAGAAATTGGGGAGGGAAGCTGTAATTCAAATCACAATTACCATAAATCTTTTTAATCATTCATTATGGTTTTTAATACTTTTCCATCAAAATTCTTATACACAAAAATTTCCTTTTCTATTTTATTAACTACGCAATTACTATGCCCGTTTGCAACCCATTAATTTTATGTCATATTTGTTGCTCTTACACACCTATAAGTGACAATTATTTCATATGATTTCCCAAGAAGTATGAAAAAAATTTCAGATGCTATTTACACTTTTTAGATTTGTTCTAAAGTGGAATAAAGTATTGGAGGGAGATTTTGCTTATGGAGATTTGCTCTTTTTTACTCTTCTTTGGGTATCTCTACTCTATCAAAACCATATTTTTTCATCTTGTATCTGAGTGCGCGATAGGTTATTCCCAGCATTTCAGCTGCGAGTGTCCTATTGCCATGAGCCTCTTCCAAGGCACGGGCAATAAGATATTTCTCAATGTGCTTAAAATTTTCAGAGAGACGAAGATTTGCACCAAAGACATGTTCTTGTTGGATGCCGTCCACTCTGACAATGTGTGGAAGAAATTGCGCGGAGTCAATCCGAGGTCCTTCCACCATAATTACAGCCCTTTCAATTAGATGTTCTAATTCTCTCACATTACCTGGCCATGTATAGCTCATCAACAATAGCATAGCTTCTGTTGTCAATCCTTTTATCTCTTTTTTGTTTTCTTTACTGTATTTTTTTACGAAATGTTCAGCAAGCATGGGGATGTCTTCTTTGCGCTCTCTCAGAGGCGGCAGGTATATCGGAAACACATTAAGCCTGTAATATAAGTCATCTCTGAATTTCCCCTTCTTCACTTCTTCAAAGATATCTCTGTTGGAAGCAGCCAATATCCTGACATCTGCCTTGATTGTCTCATTCCCCCCGACACGCTCAAATTCCCTGTCCTGCAGAAACCGCAGCAAACTTATTTGAACAGCCGGGCCTATATCTGCAATGTCATCAATAAATAGTGTACCTCTGTTTGCCGTTTCAAACCTTCCGAGCTTTCTGGTATATGCTCCGGTAAAGGCTCCTCTTTCATATCCAAAAAGCTCACTTGCCAGCAGACTATCTGGAACAGAAGCGCATGTTAGAGTTATAAACGGACCCTCTCTGCGCTTGCTATTAAAATGAATGGCTCTTGCAACCATCTCCTTTCCAGTACCACTTTCTCCAAGGATTAAGACGGTAGCGTTGGTTTCTGCCACTTTCTGAATCTTATTATAAATGTCTTGCATCTTCCGACTTTTACCAATGATGTTCCCAAAACAATATCTTGATTGAAGCTCTTGTCGAAGAGAACGGACTTCCTGACATAACCTTTTCTTTTCGATGGCCTTTTTTAAACACAACAGTAACTCGTCTAAATTTAAGGGTTTTGTCAGATAATCGTAAACACCACGCTTCATGGCTTCTACAGCCTCTTTTACTGTGCCGTAAGCTGTCATGATAACGATTTGAGAATCAGGAGATTTTTCTACCAAGGCATCAATCAAGGGCAAATCAGCAATCCCTTTCATTTTCATGTCAGTGAGGATAAGGTCAACTGGAACTTCTTCCAGACATCTAAGTGCCTTTGCTCCATCCTCTGCAGTATAGACTTGAAATCCACGCCTTGCAAGAAAATCAGCAAGACCTTGACGGAGGTGACTCTCATCCTCGATAATTAAGATGATGCTATTTTCAGGTATCGATTTATCTTCACTGCCCATTGGACTCTGTCTCATTGAGTGGTAACCAAACCATTACGCAGGTGCCCTTATTAATTTTGCTCTCCACCTCAATTCTACCGCCATGTTGTTCAATGACTAACAATGCAAAAGGAAGACCAACTCCCAAGCCACCTGCCTTTGTCGTAAAATAGAAATCAAAAATATGCCTAAGATTTTCAGGAGATATGCCACAGCCTGTATCGCAGATTTTAACCTGACCCCAACCTCCATCCCGTTGGATTTCTATTGTCAACTTGCCCGAAACAGGCATGGCCTCTACAGAGTTCTGGATAATGTTGGAAAAAGCCTGAATAAGCTGTTCCCTGCCACACTTAACATACATTGGAGCAGGTGGAAAATTTACTCCTACATAAATCCTCTTGTCTTTTAAAAGTCTCTGACATTCTCGCAAGGCATCATTAAGAATTTCATCAAGCCGACAAAAAGCTAAATTTATTTCTATCTCTTTTGGTACAACAAATCTTACAAATTTATCCAGAAATCGATTTAACCTCTCGACCTCTGACGAAATCATTGAAAAATATTTTTCATACCCTGCTGTTTTGCTACTTCTGTATTGATCTTCAAGATTTTTTAGATTGACACTGATAGATGCGAGTGGATTCCTAATCTCGTGAGCTAATCCTGCTGCCATTTGACTCACTGCAGCCATTTTCTCAGATATTATGAGTCGTTGTTCCAGGCGTTTCTTTTCCCGAAGGTCTTCAAGTATCATCACAAAACCTTCGTCATTGTGACCTTTATTCTTGATTTTTTTGAGTAGCAGCAACACAGGAATCCGCACTCCCAGATTTGACATCAGCTCTATCTCTTTTATAGTCTCCACGCCATTGCCGGACCGAGCAGCCTCAATAGTCTGGCGAATTTCGATTTTATCATTAAATAAGCTGAAGATATCCATACCAATTGCATCGGTCGCTGTATAACCACTAATAGTTCCTGCCTGTGCATTGAAGCTGGTGATTAAACCATTTTTATCAATGGCTACAATTGCATGAGGAGAGCTCTCCAGAATACTTGCATGAAAATTTTTTAAGTAAAATAGTTCCCGGTTCGACTCTTCTAATAGACCAAAGGCCTTAATCAGCTCATTAAAGAGAAGATACAGAAGTACAGACATTAACAGCGTTACCATTGTGAGCTCAAGCAGGAAGTCTGCCATGGTAGGGGCAGGGAAAATAAAGTGTTCCAGTAACTCCCAGGCCCAGAAGATTACACCAACCAGGACAATGGTTAGAATTCTGAGCCTTTTAAGATTCTTGGCTTCCCGTAAAATAATAAACATATGATAAAGTGTAAAAGTTATAGCATTTTAAGTGGCAAATGCATCGCAACAATCTTTATATTATTTTATAATATACCAAGATTGAATTTAGTCAATGAGAAAACCAAATTTTTGGCCCGAGGAGATGTTATACTATAATATAGATATCCATAAAACTTTTATCAAGAATACTATTGAGTAAGCATCAAATAAATGATTAACGGTTTCAAATCAGTGATTTGCGCAGAGATTCATGACTCATCACTGTCTCTGGACAAGTTTCATGATGAATGCGGCGTTTTCGGTATCTACGGACATCCTGAGGCTGCAAACCTCGCCTATCTTGGGCTTCACGCACTTCAGCACAGAGGACAGGAAGGAGCTGGTATATGCTCTTCTGACAGAAAACAGCTATATATTGAGAAATCGATGGGGCTTGTTGTTGATATCTTTACTGAAAAGAGGCTCAGGTGTCTACCAGGTGATATAGCCATAGGTCACAATCGATATTCAACAGCAGGTTCAAGTGTATTGAAGAATGTACAACCCATAGTGGTTAATTTCTCCCTCGGTTCTCTTGCTATTGCCCACAATGGAAATCTTGTGAATGCCCTTGAACTCAGGAGGGAGCTTGAGAATGATGGTGCTATATTTCAATCGAACTCTGATAGCGAAGTAATCGTGCATCTAATTGCAAATTCCAGACACAAAGGACTTGAGGACCGTATTATAGACTCTCTCGGCAAGCTTTACGGGGCATTTAGCCTGTTAATAATGAGTGAGGATGAGCTTATAGCAGTAAGGGATCCGTATGGATTCAGGCCATTAAGTATAGGGAGGTTTGATGGGGCTTATGTTCTCGCCTCTGAGACTTGTGCCTTTGACCTCATAGGTGCTACATATATCAGGGATATTGAGCCTGGGGAGATGATTATAATAAATAACAATGGGGTTGAGTCTATCAAGGCACTTCATTCCCTGAAGAGGGCATTCTGTATCTTTGAATTCATCTACTTCTCCCGTCCTGATAGCTATATCTTCGGGCATCAGAATGTGAATACAGTGAGGAAGGATTTAGGCCGTCAGCTTGCAAGAGAAGATCCCATTGATGCCGACCTTGTTATACCGGTGCCTGATTCAGGGGTTCCTGCAGCCCTGGGATATGCAGAGGAGAGCGGGATACCATTTGATTTTGGTCTTATTAGAAATCACTATGTAGGTCGCACATTCATAGAACCACGGCAGTCGATAAGGCATTTTGGTGTGAAGATAAAAGTGAACCCTGTGAGAAAACTCCTTGAAGGAAAGCGAATAGTGGTGGTTGATGACTCAATCGTCAGAGGCACAACGAGCAAGAAGATTGTCAAGATGCTGAAAGAGGGTGGAGGTGCAAGGGAGGTTCATCTGAGGATAAGCTCCCCTCCAACAATAGGCCCCTGTTTTTACGGGATTGATACACCGACCAGAAAGGAGCTCATAGCGTCAACCCATAGCCTGGAGGAGATTAAAAAATATATCACCTCCGAGAGTCTTAGTTATCTGAGCCTTGAGGGTTTATTAAATGTTGCCCCTAATTCTGAAAAGTACTGTACAGCTTGTTTTGACAATAATTATCCTGTATTCTCACCTGAGGAAAAGACAGAACAGATAGAGCTGTTTCTGTGATTTTTTCTCTCTATATCTTGTCAAGCCAAAATTAAAATGATTAATATAATTTTATGCCAAAGATTATAAAGTTGATAAACATATTCCTCTTCTTCACATGGGTTGCACTTCTTGGAATTTTATTATATAAAGACTACGCAGGCGGACAGTTAGAAAAGGAACGGATTAAAGAGGTATTTGAAAAGAGAAAGTACTGGTATGATATTTATTCAGGTGGAAAGAGATATGGCTTTGCCATGACCGAATTTGAAAAGGCAGGAGATGAAATCATTATAAAACACAGCCGTCAGGTGAAGGTTAAAAAGAACGAAAAAGATACTATACTTACCGAGAAACTGAGAGCCCTTACAGACTTATCCTATTCAATAAAGTCATTTCAATACTCCTCTCATTTTAAGGATGAGAAGGGGATCAAGGTTACAGGGAAGGTCGAGGGTGAGGATATTATCTGTTTTCTTGAGGCATCTGGTAAGATGAAGACATACAGGATATCGACAGGTGGGAAGGATTTCTATCTTCCGTTAACATTAATCCCGGTTCTTCATCAGAAGATGCTCGTACCTGATAAGCCAATTATCGTGGCAATGCTTGATCCTGTGGGTTTGACTATCGAGGATAGGAAGGTCGTGCTTGAGGAGATAAGGCCATTAAAGGTTGGTATAAATGTATTGAACATATACAGATTCAGGATAGGAGATATGAGTGTATGGAGCAATGAGAAGGGAGTGATTATAAAACAAAGATATCCAACAGGTGTTACACTTTATAATTCACAATTTGAGAGCACACTCGAGAAATCTATCAGCAAGATACTCTTTGACTATACAACCTTACCATTCTTTAAATCAAACATTCAGCTTCAATATCCTAATATACTGACCTCTCTGAGGGTGAGGATAAAGGGACTCAGGTTAAATTTGCAAATCTATAAAGATACCAACATCAGGCTTGAAGGTGATATCCTTAACATAGAGAAGGAAGATATTGAAGACATAAAGAGGGTGGCAATCAAATTGCCCTATACCGATAAGGATTTGAATGATTATATCAAACCTGATGAATGGGTTAGAAGTGATTATGAACCTCTTCGGAACACAGGGCTTATATATGCCCGCTCATATAATAATGATGCATTCAGTTTCGTAAGGTATTTGAATGGTTATCTCTATAAGCTTATAAGGACAATGCCGGTTTTTATTCTGACAGACTCTGAAGGCATACTCAAAACACTTTTAGGTGATTATATCGAAAGGGCGGTCATGTTTGCGTCATATTCACGTGCTGCAGGTTTACCAACCCGTATTGTGGGAGGGCTTGTGTATTTAAACGGCTATTTTTATTATCATGTATGGCCTGAGGTATGGTTTGACAGATGGGTGCCTGTTGACCCGACCTTTGCCCAATTTCCTGCTGATGTCACACATATTCCCCTCAGAGATGGTTCGATGGAAGATGTCGTTTCTGTCGTTAGTAAATTGGATGATATCGAGATAGAAATACTTGAAGTATCATGATCGAGATCCTAAATTGCACAAAGAGATATGGAGAACTGATAGCAGTTAATAACCTTTCTCTTAAGATTGGGAAGGCAGAGATATTTGGCCTCCTTGGGCCAAATGGTGCTGGAAAATCAACCACCATAAAGATGATGGTTGGCCTTATTAAACCAGATTCAGGGGTTATAAGGATTGGAGGCTATGACATAAGTCAGGATCCGATTAATGCCAAGATGACCATTGCTTACGTACCTGAAAAAGGTTATCTTTATGAAAAACTTACAGCATGGGAATATCTTACATTTATAGGTGGTCTTTACAACCTCGATGAAGGGAAATTCAAAAGAAATGCAGAGGAATACCTGAAGATCTTTGGACTGTATGAATGGAAGGATGAACTTATAGGGAATTTCTCATTCGGTATGAAGCAAAGGCTCTTGCTCGCATCTTCATTTATGAGGAATCCAAGGGTATTAATTCTGGATGAGCCTCATAATGGGCTTGATCCAAAGGGTGTAAGGCTCCTGAAAGATATCCTTTTCAGGTTGAGGGATGAGGGCATGACGATACTGCTATCTACACACATAATAGCTCTTGCGGAGCAAATGTGTGACAGAATTGCGATAATAAATAAAGGTTCTGTGGCAGCGCAGGGCACTAGTGAAGACCTCAAACACTACGCGAAATCAGAGGATA
>Ga0180896_1190_pt1 | contig 8986 bp, 13 predicted proteins | sample Deesub1362A_J573_FD_124283 | JGI IMG/M metagenome (GOLD analysis project Ga0180896, IMG submission 124283) | Nitrospirae bacterium JdFR-84
TCCTGGCATCACGAAGGAAGGCTCTTCAGACAAGGTGCTGCTATGGGAGGTGCAGACTTTACCCAGTGGCATGGAATATGGTATCTACAGCACTATCTGATGGATATCATAAAGGCAATGGCTGAGCATGGCGATGCTGAGGCAAAGAAGATATGGTACAGCAAGAGCCCGACCAAGTTCTTCACCTACAAGATCTATGACTTCCCTGGCAGTATCTGGGGTATCTGGACCAAGGAGGCATATGACACACCAGCCCTGCGTAAAATCCTTGGTGAGGATAAATACTGGGAAATGGTAAAGGCAAATGTGAAAAATGCATATAAGAAGGGCTGGCTAACAAAGGCACAATGGGAAAGATGGCTCCATCGGTTAAAGAATAAAGACCACTATGAGGGTGACAAGTATGGAAGCCATCCGATCTACAAGGCCTATCTTGAGAGGAAGAAGAAGGAACTCAATCCAAAAGACCCGAACAGTGGGCTGTATAAGGCCATTAATATTGGTGCGCCATCACCAACTCCTTTTGAGATGGATCCAAACAATAAGTAAAAAAACTCATTGGAGGGGGATTTTCCCCCTCCTTTAATTTTTTGTAAGGGGGAATTGATTTTGTATAAACTGAGAGAGATGTTAAAGATATTATTAATTCTGTCTCTCTTATTAATATCCACTGAGGCAGACACTGAAAATAAAGGGGAATCTCTTGCCATACTCGATGGAGAGGTTATTACAAAGGATGATATTATCAGATATACAGAGGGTATTGAGGATAAAAGATATCGTGAGTTGCTTAAAAGTAAAGAGGGACTTAAGAAGTTGGTCAATCTTTATATAGATCGAATACTGCTCATCAAATATGCAAAGGATATCTTGGGAGAGGATGAGAATACTTACCTAAGCCACTTAACTGAGGGAGAGGATAATGCATATCTAATTGCCCTGTTAAAAAGAGAGGTCTTTGAAAAGGCAGTTGTCACAGACAGGGAAGTTAAGGAGTATATGAAGAGGCATAATCTAAATGAATGGCATGCAAGATACAAATTGATTTCTGAAAAGAGAGAAAGGTATTACAGGATGCTCCTCAATAGGGTAAGACAAGGCCATCAAATAGAGATATTAATCGATTGAATTTTAACTTTGATTACTCAGTCACCGAACTTATATCCAACTCCTGGTACAGTGTGTATATACTTTGGGTTTGAGGGATCTTTTTCTATTTTCTGTCTGAGGTGTTGAACATGTACATCTATTACCCTGCTCCATGAGTAAAGATCAGAACCCTTCCATACATTCTTTCTGATCTTATCTCTGGTCAATATCTCCCCACGATGTGTGATGAAAAAGCACAGGAGTTCATACTCCTTAGGAGTAAGGTCTACCTTTTTACCACCTACTGTGACAAGGCGTTTCTTGAAATTTACTTTTAACTTTCCTATGGTAACCTCTTCTTCTGTCAGTCCCGAGCCAGACCGCCTCAAACATGCCTTTATCCTGGCGATCAATTCAAGGGTCTCAAAGGGTTTTACCACATAATCGTCTGCTCCACTCTCAAGACCTATTACCTTATCAGAGATCTTATCCTTTGCTGTGAGCATAATAATGGGTACTTCAAAAAATTCTTCCCTGAGATGGCGACAGATCTCGACTCCGTCTCCNTCTGGAAGCATGATGTCGAGTATGATTAGATCGGGTTCTGTTTTAGTGAGGACCTTTTTTGCCTCTTCCCATGTAGTAGCAGTCATTACATCGAATCCATGGAGCTCGAGATTGGCCTTCAAGACCTTGAGAATATCCTGATCATCATCTATAGCAAGGATCAATGCGCTCATTCTTTCACCCTTGATAGATAGAATGTGAAAACACTTCCCCTTCCTTCTGGATTTTCAGAGACCTCAATCTTTCCATTATGGGCATCTATTATACCTTTACAGATGGCAAGTCCAAGGCCTGTCCCATCTTTTATGCCCCTGGTGTAGAACTTTTCAAAGATCTTTTCCCTTTCATCAGGTGGTATCCCCGGACCCTGATCCTTTATTGAGACGATCACATCTGTATCATTATGGCCAATGGAAATTTCAATCTCTGCTCCCTGAGGGCTTACCTTGATGGCATTTGATATGAGATTGATCAGGACCTGTCTGATCATGTCCTCATCAGCCAAGACCTTTGTGTCAGCATTACCTATTATTTTGAATATAATTCCCTTCTCTTCCACCACCCCGTGAAAACCCGTAACAACTTCCTTTATCAGATTTGAAATATTCACCCGACTGATATGCATTTCCACTAAACCTGACTCAATTCGTTCAAGATCAAGGGTAGTATTTACCATCTTTATGAGTCTGTCAGCATTGTTTTTTATGACATCAAGGAATGAGGACATCTCTTCTAAATCCTTTTCTGATTTTATTCCTTTTGAAAATCTTGCAGACAGATATTCCATTGCTCCTTTAATTGAAGTAAGAGGTGTCCTCAGTTCGTGGGATATCTTTGCAATGAAATCTGACTTCCTCTGATTCAATTCTGCAAGCCTTTTATTTGCCTCTTCGAGATCTCTTGTGGCAATGCGGATCTTCTCCTGAAGACCTATATGGTATTCAGTAAGTGCCTTGGACATCTCAACAAATGCCCTGCTTAGATCTTCAAGTTCGTCTCCTGTCCTTATCACAGATGCCTGAACTCTCTTTCCCCTGGAGAACTCCTCTATGGAGAGATTCAGATGCTTGACAGGACGAAGCACTAATTCTTTCATCATAATGTAAAGCACCAGCATCAGGATAGAGATGGTCAAAAAACTTGCCATGACCATACCACGGCGCTCTGCCTTGATCATGGACTTTGCCCTGTCCATGGGAACAGCAATACTTATAGCACCCCTGACATCACCAATATGGTATCCTTGACGCCCATGGCACTGAAGACATGGCTCTTCTACATATAAGGGAGCTATATATCTATAAAAATACGATCCATTGATCTTCTGTACTGTAGAGAGTTCCTTCAACCGCCCCTCTTCAAAGGCTATAAGGGCTCTCCTTTCAAAATCATCAGGTGCATTTTCTGGGTTGACCAGTCTGAGACTCGTGATATGAAACCAGAAACTACCCTCTCTTTTTGCATACTCTGCTAACTCCTTTGTAACCATTGCTGGGCTCTGTTTGAGATACTTCCTTCCCTTAATGTCTATTATCTCAGGCTCTGAGAGATAGGGATTTGGTTTTTTCCCAGGTGCCCAGATAAATATGCCTCCATGATCAGCTATCCATCTCCTTGTCAGGATTATCTGTTTAAAAAGGGCCTTTGCCTGTGTGTGTAACTGTTCCATGATCAGTTCCTCATGTTTTTTGGAGATATAATAAAGTGATATACCCATAGTTATTGTGAGTACAAAGGCCACACCAATTATAAACTTCATGCTCAGACTGACCTTGAGGGCACGAAATTCACCCCACAGATATTTGATCTTTTGCCTTAACATCTCTCTTTTAAATTCTATTCCCTTATAACCATATGGTCAACTATTTTGATATTTAGGATTCGATCTTGAGGGAGGAAAATGGTCGGGGCGAGCCGATTCGAACGGCCGACCTCTCGCACCCCAAGCGAGTGCGCTAACCAGACTGCGCCACGCCCCGAATTATCATTTACATCTGTAAATGAGAGTTCCTTGTTTTATTAACAGACTCCTGAGGCTTATAACTCACAATATCCCTGCTGAGGGTGTTTAATATGTCCTTCAGCCTCCTTTTTACTCCCTGGATTGTCTCCAGAGAAACTGCATTTTTCTTAAGTTCACTGCTACCAAATTTTTTCCTTACTCCAGCAATTGTATATCCTTCATTATAGAGGAGATTCTTTATCTGGAGGACGAGTTCAACATCCTTTCTTGTATATAATCTCTGTCCATTACTCCCCTTTCTTGGCTTAAGAAATGGGAACTCACTCTCCCAGTATCTCAGTACATAAGGCTCTATCTTTGCTATCTCACTTACTTCTCCAATCTTATAGAATAGTTTATCAGTGCTTATTTTCTTTTTGTTAGCACTACCCATAAAATAAATTATGCCTTTTCCACAAGTGCCTTGAACTGGAGACTCGGTCTAAAGGTGACCACCCTTCTCTGAGATATCTCCAGTTCATCCCCGGTCTGGGGATTTCTACCCCGTCTTGCATTTTTCTTTCTCACAAGAAAAGTCCCAAATCCTGAGATCTTGATTGATTCCCCCTCGGCTAAGATATCCTTCATTGTATCAAAGACCATCTCAACCATCTCAAGTGCCTCTTTTCGCGGGAGCCCCACCTTTTCATATAGTCTTTCAGCCAGATCCGCCTTTGTCATAAACACCTCCAAAGAGACTTTTTAAAATTATAAGAGGACTTATGATACATGTCAAGCACATCTCGTTTCCTTAAAAATCCTGATGAAAAATGAAAGACAGGAATAGTAAACTATTTAAAAGTCTCAAAAAGGGAGGAAGAGAGATCTGTTTCCGGTTAGACCAGAAAAGGAACAGGCATTAAGAAAGAGAATGGAATCTCTCGGCATAAGAGAGGATGATCTGGAAGAGAAGTTCATANGTTCAAGTGGGCATGGAGGACAGAAGGTAAACAAATCAGCAACCTGTGTATATCTCAGACATATTCCCACAGGAGTGGATGTTAAGTGTCAGAAGACACGCTCTCAAGGACTCAATAGATATTATGCACGGGTAATATTGTGTGATAAAATCGAGGCAATCGAGTATGGTAAAAAGAGTAAAAGACAGTTGATGATCGAAAAGAAGAGAAAGCAGAAGGACAGGCGAAGAAGACGAGCCATGAAAAAGTTGAAAATGTTAATGGCAGAGGAGGTTCAGATCTTATCCAAAGAGGCTTAAGGCAACCTTGAGGTTCTGATATTACGTGAGTATAATATACTTTTTCCACCTTATTAATAAAATTCTTCATTAAAGTCTTTTTAAAGAGGAGGTTTAATTGAGGAGAAAGAAAATATCCATAATTCCTGCAAAGAGAGTAAAAGACCTGCCTCCTTATCTCTTTGCAAGGATTGACAGGATGAAAGAGGAGGCAATAAAAAGGGGAGTGGATTTGATTGACCTAAGTATTGGTGATCCTGATATCCCAACCCCGCGCCATATTGTGGAGAGGATGAGACGGGCAGTAAGGAATCCTGAGCATCATAGATATCCTTCATATGCAGGTATGCGTTCTTTCAGAGAAGCAGTGGCTGAGTGGTATATGAAGAGATTTAAAGTGAAACTGGATCCTGATAAAGAGGTACTTTCACTCATAGGCTCAAAAGAAGGAATAGGGCATACACCACTTGCATTTGTTGATCCTGGAGATTATGTGCTTGTCACATCTCCTGGATATCCAGTGTATGCCATTGCCACCATGTTTGCTGGTGGCAGGGTGTATGAGATGCCCCTTCTTAAAGAGAATAGATTTTTACCTGATCTTGATTCAGTCCCTCCATCAGTGCTTAAGAAGACAAAATTAATGTTTGTCAACTACCCAAATAATCCTACATCAGCATGTGCAGATAAATCCTTTTTTATAAAACTCGTAGAGTTTGCCTCAAGGCATAATATACTCGTCTGTCATGATGCCGCATATACAGAGATTTATTTTGATGATAAGAGACCAATGAGTTTCCTACAGATTCCAGGGGCAAAGAGCGTGGGGATTGAATTTCACTCCCTCTCAAAGACATATAATATGACAGGCTGGAGAATAGGTTTTGCTGTTGGCAACAGAGAGGCAATAGCAGGTCTGGGAAAGATAAAGACAAACCTGGACTCTGGGATATTTCAGGCAATTCAGGAAGCAGGTATAGAGGCATTAAATACAGGAGATGAGGTCTTGAGAGAGATAAGAATGATCTATCAAAAACGGAGAGATATCCTTTACAATGGCCTGAGAGCAATAGGGCTTGAGGTAGAGAAACCACTGGCCACATTTTATTTATGGGTCAGATGTCCTGAGAGGTTTTCTTCTATGGATTTTACAGCCCACCTCCTTAAACACGGTGGGATTCTTACCACTCCTGGTAATGGATTTGGCTCACCAGGTGAGGGATATGTGAGATTTGCCCTTACTGTCCCTGAAAAGAGGCTCAGGGAGGCAGTGGGGAGGATCAGAGATATTCTTTAAATGGCGAGGATATATATCGGCATTGGATCAAACTTGGGAGATCGAAGGGCTAATTGTCTGAAGGCTATTGAGCACCTTAAAGAAAGAGATATTCATATCATCAGGCAATCATCAATGATAGAGACAGAGCCGTGGGGTGTAAGAGATCAACCCAAGTTTATTAACATGGTGGTTGAGGCAGAGACAGATCTATCTCCACAGGATCTAATTAGACAATTAAAGCACTGTGAGCAGGCAATGGGCAGGGTTCAATCACATCGGTGGGGACCAAGATTAATAGATCTCGATATCCTGTTTTATGAGGATGTAGTAATTGAGACTGAAGAATTGAATATCCCTCATCCAGAGATCCAGAACAGGGAATTTGTATTGAGGTCTATGTGTGAACTATCTCCTGACATGAAGCATCCTGTTCTGGGAAAGAGTATGAGAGAATTATTTGAGATGCTAAAAAAAGATAAAACCTACACCTCGTAGGTGCAGATTGCACCTACGAGGTGTAGGAATAGAAACAGGAATCAGGATTCAATTAGTTCCATTGGCTGTCCACAGCAGACCAGTTCTCCACCACCAACCTTTGTGACAACCACTTCATTTCCACATATGTTACAGCGATACTTTTCTCCTTCTTTTTTAACAGCCATGTCCTTTCCTCCTTATTTGAGTGCTTCATATACTTTGCCTACCAGGTCTTCTCCTGGCTTCAGGGTCTTTTGCCCAGAATCCCACTTGGCAGGACATACTTCTTCGGGATTTGCATATACGTGCACAAATCCTTTGAACTTCCTCAGGAGTTCATCTGCATTTCTTCCAACATTGTAAAAGTTTACTTCTGCGCTTACAAGCACACCATCGGGATTGATAATAAACGTTCCCCTGAGGGCAAGACCTGTATTTTCGTCATAGACTCCAAAGAGCCTTGATACCCTGCCGGTTGGATCAGCACCCATTGTATACTTCACATTCTCAAGGAGTTTCTCGTCTCTCTGCCAAGCAAGGTGAACAAAGTGTGTGTCAGTACTCACAGAGACTATCTCTGCTCCGAGTTTCTTTAGTGCATCATGTTTGTCTGCCAGGTCTGCCAGTTCTGTAGGACATATGAAGGTGTAGTCAGCAGGGTAAAAAAATAGAATCACCCACTTCTTTTTCTTCAGTGTCGAGGAGAGTTTGAACTTCCCAAAACTACCCTTTGAAGGTTCAAATGTCTCCATCTCAAAATCGGGCACCTTCTGCCCAATCCGTAAACCACAACATACATTCTCTTCACTCATTGATTCTTTCACCTCCCTTATTCTGTAATGGTAATTTCCTTTGATGCCTCCCACATACCGTGGAGATTGCACCTTTCTATTACCCTGAGTGTGGATTTAGGGTGTTTACCATGTCTTTCCAGAGTAAGTGTAACTTCAGGCCTTGTAAACTTTGGGGTAAGATCAATCCGTGCATAGTAGTTCTGCCTGAAATACACCTCTATCCACTGGATAAAGTGCCCCTCTTCCATGACATGTGGCAGTTCTCCTACCTTTATCTTTACCTGAAAGGGCTCTCCTGCCTTCACAGTGTCAGGGCACTCTATCACTGGTGTATGCTTCTTCTCCAGTTCTGTCATGTTTGATGGATCCTTGGGAGTATTAATTCCACAGAATAGACCTTTTTCACTCATTGTCTCTTCCTCCTTTCACTAAATTTAATCCGTGACTGGTTCAAATGCCTCTTTAGGAGCATTACACACAGGGCATCTCCAGTCATCAGGTAATTGATCGAATGGAGTACCTTCAACACTCTCATCATATACATACCCACACACAGTGCACTTATACTGCATTAATGACCTCCTTTCCCATAAATTTTTATGCCCATATAATACCACACTCTCTAATGAGTCACTTCAGCAGCAGGATACACTATATTGCCACATAGTTTACACTCTATTTCTGACTCATCACTCCATATCTCGATTTCCATCCCACAATAAGGACATGTGATCTCAATGGGTATAGTGGTCATAGTTACAGAACATGTTGGTTTTTCTTTTAATCTGGCTATCATGTTGATGGTCCATGTTCTCATCTCTTTAAAATATTGGCACCTCCTTTACTGCAATTTTGACATATTCCATAAAATTCAATATGCCTGCTATGTATCTCAAATTCCCGATCAAGATAATCAGGGATTTTAATTGAGACCTCAGCATTGATATCCACAATCTTCCTGCATTTGGTACAGATCAGGTGATGGTGAGGGGAGGTCTCTGGATCGTATCGCCTTCTCTCAGGATCTACTTTGAGTTCAGAGATGACCCCGCTTTTTGTCAGAACCTCGAGTGTACTATAAACAGTAGCAAATGATGTCATTGGGAACTTCTCCTTCACTGCCTTATAAATCATTTCTGCTGATGGATGATCTCTGTTACCATTCAGATACTCTAAGATTGCAAGTCTCTGTGGTGTCAATTTGATCCCAAATTCCTTAAGTTGTTTTAATTTAGAATTCATAATCATTCTAATTTAAGAATTATTATAAAACTGGAGAAATTATTGTCAATATAAAAAATTTAATATAATTATTAGAATTTCTTATTAAATTTAAAATCAGAGAGATATGTTAATATGAACAATGAAAGGACTTCCTATCATTTTATTCCTGCTATTTAATTTTTTTTGTAAATTAACCGAATAGTATGTCAGTATATCAATAAAAAAGAGGAGGGAGAATATTATGCCAGTAAGTGAAGCCATTCAGGTATTGATGACAGAGCAGAGGACATTTCCACCATCTGAGGATATAAAGGCACGTGCTCATATAAATAGCATGGAACAGTATGAGGAAATCT
>Ga0180896_1127_pt1 | contig 8888 bp, 3 predicted proteins | sample Deesub1362A_J573_FD_124283 | JGI IMG/M metagenome (GOLD analysis project Ga0180896, IMG submission 124283) | Nitrospirae bacterium JdFR-84
ATCCCATGATTACACCACTGAGAAGAAAAAACCCCATGGCATTTGTAGAAAAAAGGGCCTATAAGAGGATTAATACAAATATTGATGCGCGTTTTTTTTATGGAAATATATTTTACTCTGGCAAGGTACTGAATCTCTCTGAAAAGGGTATGTTCATACATACAAAAAAGTGCCTACCCCATGATTCAATGTTTGTGGTAATAATCAACAAGGGAGAGGAACTGCTCAAGGTGATTGCAAAAGTAAAGAGGATTTCAGTAACTGATGAAGGATGTGAGGGAATGGGAGTTGAATTATTGAGCCCCTCTGTTGGGTATCTTGAATTTATCAATAAATTGAGATCTGCAAGTAAATAGTTTTAATCCTTTCAAGCTGTTCCCTATAGACATGCACATTATTCACAGATTATAATTATTTATGCGTAAGAGGCTTTATCTTAAGGTGGGTGACAGGGTAAATCATATCAAATATACTTCCTGGGGTGTGGGAGAGGTGATAGAGGAGCGCCACTCAAATCTGAGTGGTGGGCTCTGCATGGTGAGGATATTGTTTGAGGACGGAATAGAAAGGTCATTTATTAATGACCTGGATAATTCCCTGTGTTGTTACTATGCAGGGATAAGATTAATCTGATCTATTTTGTCCTGGTGCAATATCCTCTATCTTTTCTAAAGGGAATCTCTCCCTCACAAATTTTAGTTCGTCCTCACGATTGTGTAGTTTTCCTTCTATTTTTTGATCAAGTACCTCTCCCAGGATCTTTTTAAAAATAGGCCCTGGTTTATAACCCATAGCCTTTAGATCATCACCTGTGATCTCTGTGCGGATATTCCTCAATCCTGTTAGATACAGAGAGATGGCCCTTTTCTGTTCATCACCAGCCTTTGCCATGGCAAACAATACTGTCTCAAGGTCTAATCCATGAAGGGCATGATATGTGTCTTTTGGTGATGTAGGGACAATTTTATGTAAGACACTATGTGCTATTTCTATCCCCTTTATGATCTCCTCTCTCTTCCCTTCTGGCATATCAAGCCTATTAAGCGCCTCCATCCTTTCAGGAGGTGAAAGACCTTCTATAAGTGCCATGAGATAGAGATGGGGTTTATTAATCTCCTCTTTCAGAAAGAGTAATTTAAACCAGGCAAGGGTCTCTTGCAATGATATAAATGTCTCCTCCAGTCTTTTATCCAGTTTGATGGAAGGATGTATAAACTTCAGTAAATCAAGTTCATGAAGTCTCTTGATAGCCCTGAGTGGATTTGTTTCAGTAAAGAGGAGTTTGAGTTCGTCATACATCCTCGATCCAGAGAGCCTTTCAAAGAGGTTGATCTTTACGGCAGTACGTATGAGATTCAGAGTGTGTTTGCTTATAGTAAATCCAAATCTCTCTGAAAACCTGATTGCCCTGAATGCACGTGTTGGGTCTTCAATAAAACTCAGATTGTGAAGTACGCGTATTGTCTTTTCTTTGATGTCCTTCTGACCACCAAAGAAGTCTATTAATTTTCCAAAGTGCTCAGGATTCAATTTTACTGCCATGGTGTTTATTGTGAAGTCCCTTCTATAAAGATCTTTTTTTATAGACGATGCCTCGATCCTTGGTAGTGCAGCAGGAGACTCATAATATTCAGTCCTTGCAGTTGCAACATCAAATTTCAGGAAGTCAGTTATAACTACTGCTGTTCCAAATCTTGCATGAGTCCTTACCCTCGCATTCAGCCTTTTGCCCAGTTCCTTTGCAAATACAATTCCATCTCCTTCTATGACTATATCAATATCAAGGTTGGTCTCTCCCATAAGTAAGTCACGAACACTTCCACCCACTAAGTATGCTGAAAATCCGAGTTCTTCAGCCACCTCTCCTGCCATCTTGAGAAGATCAAACACCTCTGGTGGGAATTTTGCTTTCATAATCGATGTGAGATTTTTACCCACAGGAGACCTTACAGAAAGTTTCTCATCAGTGGCCAATCTTTCTTTCCTTAAAATTGTCTCATAGATTGATCTCAGGAGGTCTGTCCTGGTAATTGCACCCACTATATGATCGTCTTGAATTACCGGAAGAAATCTTTGATTCTGCTCTATCATTGTTGACTCTATGGTCTTTATTGATGTATCTGGAGTTACACATGGGACATCGGTGGTACAAAATTCATATACCTTGCTCCTGCCAAATCCATGAAATATTGCCTTCTCTACTACTTCCCTTGAGATGATGCCATAATATTTTCCATCTTTCAGCACTGGTAGCACATTAACTCCAAACTTGGTGAGCATCTTCTCTGCATTTTTGATGGTACTGGTGTGCTCTATGCACTTTACTGGAGAGGTCATGATGTCCTTTGCAGTCATCGAGGGCCTTACTTTTTTCGTAAGTATTTCAAGTAGTCTGTCACGTGTCTCTTCTACACCCATGTCCCTGATGACAGCAGAGGCAGCCTGTGGATGTCCTCCACCACCTAATTCATGGAGTATCTCTGAGACATCAACCTCTGGGATATAACTCCTTGCAATGAGTTGAACCCTTCCTTCCATCATGATTATGAGAAAGATCACATCGACATCGCGAATCTCACGGATCTTATGTGCCAGAGAGGCAATGTCTCCTATATATGTCTCTCTTGTGGCAGTGGCAATGGCTATTTTTATGTCGTGTATTATTACCTCCTTTGATGAATGTATGAGCTCATTGAGCAAGTCTATTTCTTCAGGTCCTAAGTCTTTCTTTATAAATTTAGAGACGATATTGAGATTTGCACCCTTTTTGAGAAGATATGCTGCTGCCATGAGGTCCCTTACAGTTGTGGAAGGAAACAGGAGCGACCCTGTCTCTTCATAAATACCGAGCATAAGGAGTGTGGCCTCTGAAGGAGATATCTCGATCTTCTCATTTTTGATCATTTCTGTAAATATAGTGGTGGTAGCACCTACATTTTCAATAACCTCTTTCTGACCCCTTATATCATCTTCTTCTACAGGATGATGATCGTAGATATGTATTACTATCTTGTTGTTCGTTATTATCTCAGAAAATCTTCCAATTCGTGATGGAGATTTTACGTCCACCAATATGAGTCTGGAGATCTTGCTAAAGTCTATGTCTCGCATTTTTTTTATTTCTACTGGAAGGGGAGATAGTGACAGAAATTCCCTTACAGTCTTTTCCTGTGAGCCAGGGAATACAGGAATTGCATCAGGATAAAACTTCTTGGCAGCAATCATAGAGGCAAGGGCATCAAAATCAGCATTTAGATGTGTTGTAATAATATCCATAAGATTAATTATAAAGGGTGACAAAAGACAGGGGCAAGGATCAGTAGCCCTTTTCCAGGAAGAGCCTGAGGTTTTGGCTTCTTGCAGGATGTCTCAATTTCCTGAGTGCCTTACATTCAAGCTGTCTTATCCTTTCTCTTGTGACCTTAAATTCTCTACCCACTTCCTCAAGTGTCTGTGAGACACCATCTCCAATCCCAAATCTCCGTTTAATAATCTCAGCCTCTTTATATGAAAGTGTCTCTATTGCCTTCCGAATCTGTGTCTTTAATTCTTCCTCAATAACAAGATCAAGGGGAATCACAGATTTTTTGTCTTCAATGAAGTCTTCAAGGTGGGAGTCGTTATCATCTCCTATGGGTGTTTCAAGGGAAATGGGTTCTTTGCTTATCCTCAGGATGTTTTTTACCTTTGATGCACTCATGTTCAGGCGTTCTGCAATCTCTTCTGGAGAGGGTTCGCGACCCAATTCTTGGACAAGGTATCTGGATATCTGGTTTATTTTGTTTATAGTCTCTATCATGTGTACTGGTAATCTTATCATCCTTGCCTGATCAGCAAGTGCCCTTGATATTGCCTGCTTTATCCACCATGTTGCATATGTGCTGAATTTATATCCCTTCTTATAATCAAATTTTTCAACTGCCTTCATCAGACCTATATTCCCTTCCTGAATTAAATCAGAAAGGGGAAGCCCTCTACCTGTAAATTTTCTCGCAATGCTTATTACAAGCCTGAGGTTTGCTTCGATGAGTTTATTCTTTGCACTTCTGAGTTCTCTTTCACTTTGTGTAAGTGTATTTAATTCTCTTTCAACTTCTTCACCCTTGAGACCAAGATCCTCCTCTATTGAGTGAATCTTTTTCAGAACTTCATTGAGTGAGTTTTTATTCTGAGCAAAATTGTTTTGAGTGGATAATTTCGTAGTGAGTTGTTGATATTCCTCAGCAAGCTGTTTGAATCTCTTAATATACTCATTCATCTTCCGTTCATTGATATTCAATTTGTTACACTCATTAATTATCTTATTCTCAATGGATTTAATTTCTTTTGCGTCTTCTTTACGCAGATTCAATAATCTTTGTTTCTTTTTGTATAACATATTGATCTTTTTTACGATCTTTTTAAACCTCTCGATATTCGGCTCTTTATCATCATCAAGGATATCTCTCTCTACAGAGCAGATATTGTTGATAATATGCACATCATTCATTTCTGTACAATTGCTCAGATTTATTAATTCATTGATTACGAATGGTGTCTTGAAGATAATCCGTGTGATAATGGTCCTTGTATCATCAATTTTCTTTGCAGTCTCAACCTCTTCCTCCTTATCCAGCAGAGGAATAGATTCCATATCCCTGAGATACATCTTTATAGGATCGTCAGGAATAAAAGGGATAGATGATTCTTGAACTGCTCCTTCCTCTTCTTCAATGAGGATATTTTCTTCCTCTATTATTCCTGGATCATTAGTAAGTTCAGCATACTCGACTGACCTCTCCTCCATTATCTATCCTCCCCTTTTATGAGTTTGTAGCCATAACGTCGTATCTTTCTTTCATAACTTTTTTGAATATTGCACACCTCTGATAATTGTATCCGCAATACTCAATCGCTGAGTTAATTGTCTTGCTTGTGAGGTTGAAACAGTAACACTCTCTTAAAGGATTTTTTACAAATGGACACATGTGATTGTTATTCCATTGAAGGCCCATTTCACTTCTCTTTCTCAGTGTCTTACTCTTCAAAGCACCCTCTCTGACGTTAATAAAATTTACACCTTTCAGAATTCTTAAAAATCTCTTTCATTCAAGACATTCACTCTCACTTTATGTAGAGTCAATATGCATGCCAGAGGGTAAGAGTAATTAATAAAGAAGAGATATAACAGGGGCAGGAATGAAAGTTCTTATAGAATGAAGGATTTCAATGAATGAGATTTAAAAATATATACATTAAAAAATCTAATTCATGTGACATGTCATGATTTCATGACGTCATGATTTTATGACATGTCATTGTATCTCTCCAAATTGTACTTTTCTATTTTCCTGTAAATAGTCCTTACACTTATACCAAGGAGTCTTGCTGCCTTTGTCTTATTCCAGCCAGCCTTTCTTAAGGCCCAGAGGATTTTTTCTGGTTCAACATCAGAATCTACACGATGGAGATCCTCACCAGACTGAGTGGATTTCAGATCCTCAGGTAAGTGATCAATAGTAATGGTATTAGACTTGCAAAGAATAAATGCGTGTTCAAGTGCATGTTCAAGTTCCCTTACATTCCCTGGCCATGGATAATTCATAAAAACCCTCATCACATCATCAGATACACCTTGGATGTCCCTTTTGAATTGATTATTTAACTTTTTTATGAAATGATCCACGAGCAAGGGAATGTCATCCTTCCTTTCCCTCAAAGGAGGCATGTTAATTTCCACTACTTTTAATCTGTAGTAAAGATCCTCTCTGAACTGTCCCAATTTGACCTTTCTGGAAAGATCCTGATTTGTTGCAGCAATTACCCTCACATCCACCTTAATTGGTGTCGAATCTCCAACCCTTTCAAATACCTTTTCCTGAAGGACTCTCAAGAGTCTGAGTTGCATTCTCTGGGACATATCTCCTATTTCATCTAAGAAGATGGTACCACCATCTGCCTTCTGGAATCTTCCAATTTTGTCTCTGTCTGCTCCTGTAAATGCACCCTTTACATGTCCAAATAGTTCGCTTTCAAGGAGATTCTCTGACAGGGCAGAACAATTTACCTTCACGAGTGGCCCGTTTCTTCTCCGACCACTATAATGGATTGCCTCTGCAACTAATTCTTTGCCAGTACCACTTTCTCCGGTAATTAAGACCGTTGTCTGAACATCTGCGAGATTTTCTATAAGAGAATAGATTGCCTTCATTTTCTCACTCTTCCCAACCAGATTAAGGAATCTCCTCCTCTCATTTAGATTTTTCTCAAGATCATCAAGCCTCGTCTCATCCCTTACAACCATTACTGCGCCTGAAAATTCTCCCTTCTTATTGATCAAAGGAGATGATCTTACAGTGACGACCTGATGAAGCCTGCCATTATGATCACATTCAACTCTATATAATTCAAAATCCTTTTTTGATTTAAGGGTCTTCTCGAGTGCCTCAAGACATCTTCTGTTACAGGGCACGTCAATCTCTGAGATTTTCTCACCTATGACCTCTCTTCCCATCTTACAAATGGTCTGAGCAGAGTCATTTACCTCTATTATTTTCATCTCCCGATCAATCGTGATAATGGCATCCTTTACACTCCTGTAAATGGCTTCAAGATTTGATCGAAATCTCTCATTTTCATCCTGTAATATCTTATGCTTTATGGCCTGTGAGGTAGTATGCAGAAGGGTTTCTGGTCTGACTGGTTTGGGAATATAGTCAAATGCTCCCAATCTTACTGCCTCTGATGCAGTATCTATGTTTGGATAGCCAGTTATCATTACCACAGGACATGTGATCCCCTTTGTCTTTATGTCTCTGAGAAGATCTATTCCTGTCTTTCCTCCTAAGATTATATCAGCGAGTATGAGATCAAATTCACCTTTTGAGATGAGTTCAAGTGCTTCGTCATAATCCCTTGCTGTTTTGACCTCATATCCTTCATCACTGAGAAAGGTCTCAAAGGTGTAACGTATGCTCTCTTCATCATCTACAATTAATACCCTGTGTCTCTTTCTCTCTTTCATTTTTTACATGATGGGAGTTCTATAATGACCTTGGTATATTTTCCATATTCACTGTCAATGTATATATTGCCATTATGATCGCTTACGATACCGTGACTGATACTGAGACCAAGTCCTGTCCCTATCTCTCTTGGTTTGGTCGAGAAAAAGGGATTCATTATCTTGTTCTTTATTTCATCTGGAATACCAGTGCCATGATCAGTAAAGACTATTCGTACATAAGGGTTACCATTTATGGATACCTCTTCTGCCTTGATCTCTATAACCTTATCATCATGACTACCCTGATATTTTTCATTCAATGCATAGCGTGCATTACTGAGGATATTAAGAAAAACCTGTTCTATCTGTTGTGGCTGTGCAATAATTTCGCTTATATCCTCAGGTATATCCATCTCCAATTTTATCCCATCTTTTCTTAGTTGTGCCTCTGTAAGGGCTAAGGTGTCCGTGAGTATCTGATGGAGACTCGATGGTCTTTTTTCCTCTTTTATATCCTTTGCAAATGAGAGGAGGCTTCTCACTATATTTGCTATCCTCTCTCCCTCTTTAATTATTCTTTCAGCAATGTCTCTCTGTTTTTTATCGCTACTCTTTCTAACCAGTAATTCAGCATAGTTGATTATCCCATTTATGGGATTGTTTATCTCGTGTGCAACCCCTGCTGCAAGTTCGCCAAGGGCAGCCAACTGGCCAGCCCTCAGGATCTCTGCCTGGGTCTGGCGTCTTTCTCTATTTGTCCTGATGACCGATATACCATAGGCCAGATTTTTTGCTAATTGTTCAAGGAGTTCAACCTCGTCAGAATCGAATTTGTCAGATTCTGAGGAATAGATATTTAATGCACCGATGATCTCATCTTTTATTTTTAGAGGTATTGCTATAGAAGATCTATATCCCCTCTTAATTGCTTCCTTTACCCATTTTGCCGATGAAGACTTTTCACTGAGATGTGCTATCCAGGTCTCTCCGCTGTTTATTGCCCTTGATGGAGGTGATTTATCACGCACATTTCTCCATGAAAAATTTACTATTTCAAGATAATTTTGATCATCACCATAAAATGCTATGGGGAATATTGTCTTTGCACTATCAGTGTCTGGATATCCAACCCATGCCATCTCGTATCCTCCGGTCTGGACAATGATCCTGCACGCCTCTTCAAGTAATTCGCTTTCCTCCTCGATCCTGATAAGTGCATGGTTCAGTTCATTAAGTGCCGTTAGTGTCCTGTTAAGGCTCATCAGTTCATTCTCTTTTTTCTTCAGATCTGTTATGTCTCTTGCAATTGCCCTTGACTGGATAAACTCTCCATTTTCATCATAATCAGCGTATACATTGATCATCACCGGAATCTTTGATCCATCCTTACGGACAAAGGTCCTTTCTAAATTTTTTAGAACCCCTTCCTTTATGAGCCTCGGAAAGTCTTTCTCAAGCATGGCAGCAGATTCCTCTGTCATAAAGTCAGAGAGGGGTCTGCCTATCATCTCTTCTTTTTTATAGCCAAGGGTCTTTGCCTCTGTATCATTACAATCAATGATGATCTTATCTTTATTAATAGTGTGATACATGTCTGGAGCATTGTTATAGAGATCCCTGTATTTCTTTTCTGATGCCTTGAGTGCCTCTTCAATCTGTTTTTTATGTTCTATTTCCTCTCTTAATCGATTTATGACAGATGTAAGTTGCTCGGTCTTTTCCCTGACCATATCAGATAGTCTCTGTCGATGATGCAATAATTCACTTTCAATTTTTTTTCTATCAGTGATATCCCTGATTATGTGAACGATACCATTGATCTCTCCATTATGATCAATCCTTGGAATTGTCTTGATCTCAAGGAATTTATTGAGGACAGGTTCAAACCTCTCAAAGATGGCAG
>Ga0180896_1079_pt1 | contig 8787 bp, 11 predicted proteins | sample Deesub1362A_J573_FD_124283 | JGI IMG/M metagenome (GOLD analysis project Ga0180896, IMG submission 124283) | Nitrospirae bacterium JdFR-84
TATCCACCCACTTTATAATGCTGTTCTATAATTAAAACTTTCAGTCCTGCTTTAGCTAAATAACAACCACAGGTAAGCCCTCCAATACCAGCACCAATAATAATCACATCATATTCATCCCTCTTGAGACCTTTTGGATTTACTTTTTTATTAATGTAATAATTATTCATCATTCTTTTTCTATCCCCAATTGTTTTCTTATCAATCTACAAAGACTTTTTTTGATTTCCGAGTGACGGGGAACTGGTGCTTTTCTGCCATTTCGTGGGTTGACATATATGTCATGATTCGCCCCATGACGCTTTAGATAGCACCCTGCATTTACCAATTTCCGGATAAACTCATGACGTTTCACACCTCCACTCCAATTTCCTTTGTTTGAACCTCAGGATAGGGAGAAACCTCTTCTTCCATCATCAACTTGTAGGCCTCCTGAATGTTGCTTTCTAGTTCCTCCAGTGTTTCACCTTGACTAAAAACACTGGGAACTTCTTTAAGCCTTCCAACATACCAGTCTTCATCAATCCAATACTCAAGCGTAAAGCGTCTTAACATAATTTGTATCCTCCTTCTTCATTTTCTTAAATTAACCTCATGCTGAATTATTGGACATAGATATCTTCTCTTTTAGTCTTTTTTAAAAAACCTTCTTTTACACAATATTTTAATAGTTTTAGAAAAGAATCTCTATTAAAATTAGAGAACTCAAATCCATTTTTTTTCAAGAACTCGTTGGTTATCTTAGAATCTAATCTTACATTGTTATTAAACAAAAGGATGTTATTCTTAAGAAGCATCCTCTGGGCTGGCGTTGGATTGCCTTTATAGAAATCCTCGGCGGATACCAGCACTGGCTTTCTAAAACCTAAAAATTCACTTGAGATATCCAGAATATGCTCTAACGATATTGTTTTGAAGTTAAACAGATGGTAATTCTCATTTGGTAATGAGGACATGGATGAAATCCTGAATAGGGCATTGCAGAGGTCATCAACAAACACTATATTTATATTAAACCCCCTTCCTGGAAAATTATCAAATATCTCAAGGCTCCACATATGAAGTAACTGATAAACACTCTGCTGGAATGTGATTGTTTTTCCTGTCAAAGACTCACCCACTACCAATGAAGGTCTGAAGATATCTATCCACAATCCCCTTTTTCTATATTCCTCAACCAATTTCTCAGCTTCAAATTTACTCTGTTCATAAGTGGAATTGAATCTTTGACCAACATCTAAATCATTCTCCTTGAAAATCCCTTTATAGTCTCCACAAACATAAGCAGTACTTAGATGATTAACCTTTTTAAGCTTGCCTTCTATTTTACATTTGTACGCTAACTCTAATACATTTTTTGTCCCTTCAACATTAAACTGCCTGATTTCTTCTAATGAGAGGTTAAATTGTGTTACTGCAGCACAGTGAAAGACCTCTTCTATTTCGTTCTTTAATAAATCTATACCCTGTTTGTCTAATCCTGAATTCTCTTTAGTTATGTCTCCTTCCAATATTGTCAAATTATTAGATTTTTTGGCTAAGATATCTCCATCCCAGAACTTCAGAGCCTCCGTCACTCTATCTTTTACGCTTTTATTATCTTTGCCCCTTGCCAGTGCATAGACTCTGTAATCATTCTGTAAGAATAGCTTTAAAAGATATGAACCGATTAATCCTGTTGACCCTGTCAGGAAAACCCTTTTCTTGTTATGCATTTGCATTATATTTCTTAAGAAAATTCTTAATTTGACTTTTTCTATATAACCTCTTAGAATTTTTAATATATCTATATCTGGAGAAAAAAATGGATAAAGATGACCTTATCCTCATGAATTATACTTCCCAATCACCAGACAGGAATTATTCCCTCCAAAGGCAAAACCATTATTTAATACAATATTTACCCTCTTAACCCTTGCCTTATTAGGAACACAATCTATATCACACTGTGGGTCTGGGATCTCAAAGTTTATTGTTGGAGGAATAACATCTTCCTTAACAATCAGACAACAGGCTATCGCCTCAATCGCAGATGCTGCACCCATGGTATGACCAAGCATGGATTTTATTGAACTGACAGGAGTAGTCTTATACTGCTCCTTTAAAACCCTTCTTATTGCTGTACATTCAATCCTGTCGTTGCCAGGTGTACCTGTTCCATGAGCACTTATGTAGTCAACGTCTTCTCTACTAATGTCTGCATCCCTCATGGCCTTTATCATCACTTTCTCGATACCCTCAACATTAGAAGTGGTTATATGAAAGGCATCACAACTGAGGCCATAACCAAGTATCTCAGCATGAATTCTTGCCTTTCTCTTTAATGCGGATTCCAGAGACTCAAGCAATAGAATTCCTGCTCCCTCACCAACAATCATTCCCTTCCTGTTTTTATCAAAGGGCTGACATCTTTCAGGGGCCATTGCATAAAGACGATGGAAACCGCTAAAGGCAAGTTTAGAAAATGAATCAGTACCTCCTACTATAGCATAATCAAGATCACCCTTTTTTATTAAATCAAAACCATAACCAATGGCATAATTGCCGGCAGCACAGGCAGTGGGAATAAGATAATTTAGTCCTTGAATCTTAAAATAATTGGCAATATTAGTAGAAATGTTATTTGCTGGAGATTGTAATACTTTCACTCTGCTTATCTTATCAACCCCTTCCCTGACCCATACGTCAATTGATTCCTCTAAAGGTCTCTCACCCATTGTTGTCCCGATAAAGACACCGGTCCTCTCTCTATCGATACTTCTCTGTGATAATCTGGCGTCCTTTAAGGCTAAAATAGTAGCGGTTATTGCCAGTTGAGAGGTACGACCCAAAAATTGAATCTTTCTTTTGTCAATAAATCTTTCAGGGACAAAATCCTTTATTTCTCCAGCATAGTGACACCTGAATTCACTGGTGTCAAAGGAGCTAACTCTGCTTATACCTGATCTTCCATTAATTATGGACTGCCAGAAATCTTTCCATCCGATTCCAACTGAAGATACAACTCCTAAGCCTGTAACAACGACCCTTCTTTGATTCACCTGAAACACCCTCTTAACTCAAAGTTCAAAATGCAAAACTCAAAACCACAACCTAAATCTTAAAACTACCTCTTCTTCTTTAAAGTTAGCAGACTCGCAGCCAACATTTTTGATATTTCCTCAACTTCTATTAAAAGTTTGCTTATTTCTTTCTTGTCGGCTACTGTTGCATCACGTAATAATCCCAACCAATACTTTGTTTCATTAGCTGACTTCAAAGCAATTTCATAATATTTTATAAAATCCCGTTTTGAGCTCGATGATTTTGCCTCAATAATATTAGCCCCTATAGAAGTAGCGGATCTCAACAATTGATCTCCAATAACCCTATAAATTCTTTTAGATGGTAAGATTTCCAGAAATTTAATAACTATAATAGAATAGTAATAACTGCGGACCCTTAAATCAGTTTTTAATTTTGAGTTGTGGTTTTGACTTTTGAGTTTTGAGTTTTGAACTGTCATAACCTCTTCTTAACTCCAAACACGAGGTTTGCCTTTGCCACTGTCCTATCACCCACCCTTGCTAAGGCATCTACAACACCTGCATCATTTGTGATTTTTACAGCGCCTATCTCTACAACGAGCCTGTCTCCAGGATAGACAGGTGAAAGAAATTCTGCCTTTACTTTGCCAAGATAGTAATCTGGATTGGTCTTGGCTATCTCAGGTTTACAAACATGATAAAGGATAAGCGAGGTCTGGGCCATCGCCTCTATGATCAGGACCCCTGGCATTATAGGTCTGTTAGGGAAGTGCCCTGCAAAAAAATCCTCATCAGCATTGATATTCTTAACGGCTATAACTTTTTCCGTACCTTCAATCTTAACAACCTCATCAATAAAGAGGAAGGGCTCTCTGTGAGGAAGGATGGATTTGATTTTTTCTTTATCCCAATTCATTAACTCAAAGTTCAAAACTCAAAGCTTAAACCCACAGCCTAAAACCTTAAGGTTACTTTCTACCTTTGAGTTGTGGTTTTGACTTTTGACCTCTGAGTTTTGAATGATCATAATTTGTTAAGGTAATCCATTATATTCCCTATCGTTCTGATATTGGGTATATCATCTTCAGGGATTACAATACGATACTTTTTTTCAAAGGCTGCTACGATTTCAATTGCCTTTAACGAATCGATATTTAAATCCTTAAAAAAGTCTGCATCAGGGGTGAGTTTTTCGATTGGAACCTCGGTAATATCCGAGACCATTCTCCTTACTTCCTCAAAGGTATCTGACATACCCTCTCCTTTCTCAATGATATTTGGATATTATTAATGACGCATTGTTTCCACCAGGCCCAAAGTTGTTAATCAATACATTATTTACCCTTGCCATTCGTGATTTATTGGCCACGTAATCAAGGTCACAACTACTATCCTTCACCTTATAATTAATCGTTGGTGGTATAAATTCCTTGACAATACTGCCTATTGAACCGATAATCTGGAAGAGACCACCCGCACTAAATGGCTCTCCTATCATTGATTTAATAGCACTTACAGGTATGCTATAGGCAGATCTCCCAAAAACACCCTTTATTGCTTTTGTCTCCAATCTGTCATGCTCAGGCAAAGAATTGGCTGAGGCACTTATATAATCTATGTCAGTAATATTCAGCCCGGAATTATAAATTGCCTTTTTCATGCTCTCACTCAGCCCTGAGGCGCCAGGGGAATACTTGCCCATCTTATAGGCATCGAAATGATTACCAATACCTTTAACCTCTGCATAAATATCGGCCCTTCTCTTTTCAGCTGTCTCCACTGTTTCTATAACCACAAAAGCCCCCCCTTCACCTAGTATAATGCCGTTTCTCCTTTTATCAAAAGGACATAATAATTCCTCACTTTTCAGACCTGCAAGAAGACCAAGTCTGTAAAAACCCACAAAATTCACAAGCGATAGACTTTCAACAGCCCCAACCAGAACGGTCTTTACCCTGCCCATCCTGATAAAGTCTATAGCGTATTTTAATGCATCAATGCTTGAACTATAACCTGTAGAGATGGTGGTATTGAGCCCCTGGATACCAAACCTGATTGAGACATAGCTTGAGGCAGCATTCATTACCGTGCCTGGGAAAAGGGAGGCATCTGTAAATCGAGGGCCATCTATTATTGCACCCCTTTCAAATTCAGAGAAATTCCAGAGATAACCTAAAGTCGTCCCTGTGCAAACTCCGATATCATCCGTATTCCTGTAATTAATGCTTAATTTTGCATCCTCTATTGCGAGTTTTGCAGCAGAACAGAGTAACCTCGCTGACCTGTCAAGCTCCTTTAAACCTTTATAACCAAGAAAGTGTGTTGGTCTGAAATCACTAATCTCGCCACCTGATTTACATTTAAAATCACTTGTGTCAAATCGTTTAATTGGCCTGATGCCTGAGCTGCCATCCTTAAGGGCCTGCCAGAATTCTTCTTTTCCGATACCATTTGGTGCAATAACACCTATACCTGTTATTACTATGCGGTCCTTATGCACTCTATAACCTTTTTTGTTCAGCGTAATGCGTACTGCGTATCACTTTCGTAACCGCATATTGAGGCATCTATACGCCTTACGCAGAACGCTGCACGCAGTATGTGTATTAACTTAAACTCATTCCCCCGTCTATCACTATAGTCTGTCCTGTAATATATCTCGCCTCATCAGTAGCCAAAAACCTTACCACCTTTGCAACTTCCTCTGAACTACCAAACCTGTTTAAAGGTATATATTTCAATATACGCTCTTTATATCCCTCCCTGAGGCCCCTAAGCATATCACTCTCTATAAAGCCAGGTGCAATAGCATTTACCCTTATGTTATAGGGAGCAACCTCCCTGGCAAGAGATTTTGTAAACCCAATAATCGCAGCCTTTGATGCAGAATAATTGGTTTGGCCTGGCAGTCCTCTGAGACCACTGATAGAAGAGATATTTATAATAACACCACTTTGCTGCTTGATTAACCCTATGATTACCGCCCTTGTAAGATTAAATGTCCCATTGAGATTTGTATCAATAACAGCGTGCCAATCATGAGGCTCCATAAGGGCAAGGGCCCTGTCTATCGTTATTCCAGCATTATTTACCACTATATCAATCTTTCCAAAAGATTCAATCGTACCCTCCACCCAAGATTTAACCGCCTCATAATCTTTAATATCCACCTGGAATGATTTAACATTCACGCCAAAATTCTTTATCTCTTCCTCTAAGAGCTTTGCCTCATCATTACTTTTTAAATAGTTAAAACTTATACTTACACCCCCCTTTGCTAATTCAATGGCAATAGCACGACCTATCCCCCTTGTAGCACCACTAATGACAGCCGTCTTATTCCGTAGCGGCTTATCCATTTCTTATTTAAGCACCTTTGCTGGATTAATATCGAGGGGGGAACCAATGATTGGTGGACAATGGATAGGAAGAAACACCCTAAATAATGACAGGATTTTCCTGCTCTTTGTATAGACACTCATAATAAAACGTCTTATCAGTCCTAATAATTATTCATAATAAGACAAAAAAAATCAAGTTAAATTAATAATTTTAAACCCTTTTCTTAAAGTAATTTATTTGCTTTTCTATGCAACTGCTTCTAAAATAAAAAATTTTTTAATACATTGGACATCAAGTTCGTGAAACCCAAAAAAGGGTCAGAACATCTCGGCAGTCTTCTGAAACAATGATCTTCTTAAAAGAGGCTGAATTTAAAATATCTCCTCGGATTCTCCTTCATATCCTTTATCAGGGCATTCAGCTCTTTAAGGGTTGTCTTGAGTTCACTGGAAAGTTCTTCATCCTTTACAAGACTACCCATGAGCCCTTCTCCCCTGTCTATCCTCTCCAGAAGAATGCCCAGTCTCTCTGAAACATTATTGATATTCTCATAAAGGCTCTCATCCTCAATCAGTCTATTGATGGTTCCCCTTGACGTGGCAAGCCTTTTCGCAAAGGTATCAAGGTTTTCAGAGGCCCTGAGGAATCTATCATAAAGCAAGGGGTCATTTATTAATTTATTGAGTGTCCCCTCAGATGCCTTGAGTGATTCTGCAAAGAGTCTTATATCCTTTACAGAAGAGGAAATATCCTGATAAAGGGCATCATCATTTACGAGCCTTCCTATAGTTCCCTCACCACTTTCAAGCTTCTTAATAAGTTTTGATAACTCCCCTGTTGTCTCCTTTAGATTTTCATATACCGAAGGATCCCTGATAAATCTTGATATACTCCCTTCGCCTCTCTCAATCTTCACAATTATCTTTTCAAGTGTCTTGATAAAATCAGAAAGCCTTGCAATGGATTCCTTGCCTGTCTCAACAATCTCCCTTACCTCTGCCTGAGATGAACCTTTAATTATATCGCCTGCTTGCAGGCCTTCCGCATCTTTTGAACCAGGGCTTATTTCCACGTATTTGTCTCCAAGAAGTCCAAATGTGAGGATGGTTGCCTTTGAATCTTTCTTCAGATATTTAAGGACATCAGAATCTACAGAGAGTAAAGCCTTGATACGATGCTGGGGGATGAAATTTAGAGACTTAACAGAGCCTATCTCAATACCTGAAAACCATACAGGTGACCCCTCCCTCAACCCCTTCACATCATCAAAGACAGCATATATTTTTACCTTTGGTGTAAAAACCTCTTCCAAGCTCCCTGCGAACATTACCGCAAAAAAAAGGACTATAAGGGCACTGGTAACAACGATCCCAACCTTCAGCTTTGCCCATCTGAGTTGCTTTACATAATTATACATCCGACCACCCCATTACAGGCGTTCCTCTGTCACAAAGAGCTCATTGATAAATGCCCTGAGTTCATGGTCCTGTGTTTTTTTGAGAGAGTTTATATCTCCATTGAAGGTTATTTTACCATTTTTAAGATACATAAACCTATCAGCCACCTTGGCGGCATCTGTTACCTTATGTGTCACAATAATAAGGCCCATCCTCTCCGGGGGTTCTCCTGCTGAAAGTTCCTTTATCAGGCTGCAGATGTTATCCGCTGTCAGGGGATCAAGGCCTGTTGTTGGTTCATCATAAAGCATAATCTTTGGTTTACATGAGGCAAGCGACCTGGCAATGGCAACTCGTCTGTGCATCCCACCGCTCAGTTCCTCAGGCATAAGGTCAATTGCGTCCTCTATCCCGAGCCTTTTAAGAAGTGTCCTTACCTGCTCTTCTATCTCTTCCTCGGACTGTTTAGAATACTCTCTCAGACAGAAGGCAACATTTTCGCGTACGCTCAGGGAGTCAAAAAGTGCCCCTTCCTGAAAGACTATGCTGAACTTCATTCGTATATCCCGTAACTCTGACTCTGACATCACTGTAATATCCTGGCCATCTACCAGTATCTCTCCCTCATCAGGACGGACAAGACCAAGGATGAGCTTTAAGACCGTGGTCTTACCCTCGCCACTACCACCAAGAATTGCAACCCTTTCATGAAACATAATGCTGAAGCTCAGTCTATCAAGCACAAGATGATTGCCATAAGAAAGTCTGACATCCTTGAACTCAATCATATTCTCATCCCAAGGAAATAAAGAAGGATTCTTGTAAGTATAAAATCTGATACGATTATCATTATTGTTGAGAGCACCACCGCGGTAGTTGTCGCCTTTCTGAGTCCCCTTGAACCCCCCTTCGTTGACAGGCCCATATAACAACTAATACAGGAGATAAGGTATCCAAAGATAAAGGGTTTTGCGATACCCGAGAAGATATTTTCAAAAATCATTATATCCTTTATCTGGCTC
>Ga0180896_1070_pt1 | contig 8729 bp, 5 predicted proteins | sample Deesub1362A_J573_FD_124283 | JGI IMG/M metagenome (GOLD analysis project Ga0180896, IMG submission 124283) | Nitrospirae bacterium JdFR-84
CGGGCTGATGGCTTGAGACCTTCTGCAATCCTTATCACATTATTGTCATAGAAGTAGAGTCCTGGGACTGCATACTTTGATTTTGGTTTTTGGGGTTTCTCCTCTATACCGATAACCTTCCCATCCTTATCGAACTCCACAACCCCATAACGTTGGGGATCCTTCACAGGATATCCAAAGATCAACCCACCCTCCCTAAGCTGTGCAGCCCTCCTTAGAGTATCCTGTAACCCATGACCATAAAAAATATTATCCCCGAGGATAAGGGCAACATTATCACTGCCGACAAATCCCTTACCAATGATGAACGCCTGTGCTAATCCCTCAGGACGAGGCTGTTCAGCATATGAAAAGGAAAGTCCCCATTGTGAGCCATCATTCAGAAGGCCCTGAAACCTTGACAGGTCTTCAGGGGTGGTTATAATAAGTATCTCACGAATACCAGCGAGCATTAATACTGAAAGGGGATAATATATCATGGGTTTATCATACACAGGCAGAAGTTGTTTGCTAACAGCACGTGTGATAGGATAGAGTCTTGTCCCAGAACCACCTGCCAGTATTATCCCCTTCATCGTCACCTGTTGTATAATAGTATTACAGAGCTACAGTACAAAAGTGCAATTGAATAAGGCCTGAAGAATCGTACTGTTGCTCTGTAGCATTAAGGTCATTTATTTTACCATAATATCGTTAAAAGTTTTCAGACTCTTATTACCTTGCTAACTATTCTTCTAAGGTGAAGGGAGTTATAAATTGCCTGACAGGATAATCAGGATTGAGGACTTGATGCTTCAGAGCAGAGTACGTTTTGGTACAAGCGGTGCCCGTGGTCTTGCTGAGGATATGACCGACGAAGTCTGTTATGCGTATACCGTAGCCTTTATTCAATATCTCGAGAAGACAGGACAACTTGAAGGTAAAGGTAAGATTGCAATTGGCGGTGACCTCCGTCCCAGTACAGCGCGCATTATGAAAGCAGTCGCAATGGCTATATCTGACATGAGTTATACACCTGAAAATTGCGGCCAGCTTCCATCTCCTGCTATAGCATACTATGGATTTATGAAAAAGGTTCCCACCGTGATGGTCACGGGCAGCCATATACCTGCTGACAGAAATGGTATTAAATATACGAAAAAAGATGGCGAGATACTTAAAGATGATGAGGTAGCTATAAGAGCACAGCAAATAACAATGCCTTCAGGACTTTTTGATGGTGAGGGGATGTTATCTGAGAGATTTGAACCCCCTGCACAAACCACAGAGGCAACGGATTTATACATCAAACGCTATCTGGACACCTTTCCCGATAGTCCATTAAAGGGCAAGAAGATAGGCGTTTACCAGCATTCAGCAGTTGGTCGAGAGATAGTGATTAAAATACTTAAAGGCCTTGGAGCAGAAGTTATTCCTCTTGGTATCTCTGATACCTTTATCCCTGTTGATACAGAGGCTATCAGAAAGGAAGATATTGAGATAGCCAAGCAGTGGGCGGAGAGATATCATTTTGATTGCATTATCTCCACAGATGGCGATGGTGACAGGCCATTAATCGGTGATGAGAGAGGGAAATGGATGCGTGGTGATGTAGCAGGTATCCTCTGCTCTGCCTATCTCAAAGCAGATGCGGTTGTAACACCAATATCATCCAATACAGCGGTGGAGAGATGTGGTCTGTTTAAAAAGGTATATCGCACAAGGATAGGCTCACCATATGTGATCGAGGGGATGCAAAGGGCGACCAAAGAGGGTGCCCAAAGGGTTGTGGGGTATGAAGCTAATGGGGGTTTTCTGCTCGCATCTAACATTCCTTTAGGAAATAAAGTCTTAAATGCATTGCCCACGCGTGATGCTATGATCTTAATAATTGCGATACTTATTATGTCTGAAGAGAAGGGCAAAAAACTCAGCCACCTCCTTGAGGAATTACCTCAACGATTCACGGCAAGCAGTCTCTTGAAAGAGTTTCCAGCAGAAAAAAGCAGGACCAAACTTCTTGAGATCTATCCTAAGGATGGAAGAAAGGGCTTCCGAATTTTAAATGGGATCTTTGAAAGAGATTTTGGCAGGGTCTTATCAGTAGATACAACAGATGGCCTCCGCATCTACTTTGAAAGTGGTGAGATACTCCATCTCCGCCCATCAGGTAATGCACCTGAATTTCGCTGTTACACAGAGGCTGATACCGAAGAGCGTGCCATTAAGATGAAGGATATATCCCTAAATATCATGGAGGGATGGAGATAAGGGTAAACTCTGATACATTACCCATAATGCTCTTTTATCCATGATAGATACTCGCCACTCTTTATACGCCTTACCCACTCCTGATTATCAAGATACCATCTTACAGTCTTTCTGAGTCCTGTCTCAAAAGACTCTTCAGGCACCCAGCCAAGTTCCTTCTCCAACTTTGTTGCATCAATAGCATACCTTCGATCGTGGCCTGGACGGTCATTTACGAATGTGATCAGCTCCCTATATGAGCCCTTGCTCCCCCTTGGTCTGAGCTCATCCAGTATATCGCATATCATCTCAACAACCTTTATATTCTCCACCTCGTTATGACCACCAATGTTATATGTCTCACCACACCTTCCATCCTTCATAATTCTCCATATAGCAATACAATGATCCCTTACATAAAGCCAGTCCCTTATGTGATGCCCATCTCCGTAGACAGGCAGTGTTTTCCCATCAAGGGCATTCAGAATCATAAGGGGGATAAGCTTTTCAGGAAATTGATAGGGCCCATAATTATTGGAACAGTTGGATATGGTCACAGGTACTCCGTAAGTTCTATGATAGGCCCTTACCAGATGGTCAGAGCCTGCCTTTGATGCAGAATATGGACTGTTTGGTCTATATGGTGTCTCCTCTGTAAAGTAGCCATTTCCCCCAAGACTGCCGAATACCTCATCTGTACTTATATGATGGAAGAGTCTAATGGAGCCCTTTCTGTCTTTTACAATCTCAAGGAGGTTAAAAGTCCCGATGATATTTGTCCGAATAAATGCATCAGGCCTTACTATTGATCTGTCAACATGTGATTCAGCAGCAAAATGGCATATAGAATCAATCTGATAATTATAAAAAATCTCTTCCATCCTCTCCTTATCACATATATCAGCCCTTATAAATACATAACGTTCTGGAAATCTCTCCTCTATGCCTGAAAGATTTTCAGGGTTACCTGCATAAGTGAGCTTATCTACATTAACTACACGTCCGTTAAAATCAGACTCCTCAAGGAGATAGTGTATAAAGTTTGCACCGATAAAACCACATCCACCTGTAACAAGCATGTTTTTCATTGTCTAATCTCACTTATCAGGATATCCTTAAATTCCTCAACAAAATGGTCAATATCCTCCTTCCAGTATCCCATAAGATTGATTCCTTCTTCTTTAAGTTTCTTGTTCTCGAGGATGGAATTTCTTGGCCTTACGGCAGGGGTTGGATAATCCTCAGTGGTACAAGGAGTTATGTTATGCTCAATGCCCATCTTCTCTAAAAAATATACAGCAAGCTCATACCATGTACAGTATCCTTCTGAGGTTGCATGATATATTCCCCTTCCATCAACCTCGATAAGTTTACCAATCTGTTGTGCCAACCTGTAGGACCATGTTGGAGAGCCATATTGATCAGTCACCACTCTTATCTCTCGATGTGGATTTTTAAGGGCAAGCTTAAGTATGGTCTTCAGAAAATTATTACCCTTTATCCCATAAACCCAGGCTGTACGTATTATCATGTAATTGTCAATCATCTGTCTTACTACAAATTCACCCTCGAGCTTTGTCCTTCCATAATAAGAAAGTGGGGAAGGCTCATCATCTTCATTATAAGGCTCTGGGGATTTTTTCTTGCCGTTAAAAACATAATCAGTTGAGATATGAATGAGCTTGCCTCCATACCTCCTAATACTTAAAGAGAGGTTCCTTGGCCCCTCTACATTTGTCTTCCATGCTCGCTCCCTCTCAACCTCACATACATCCACCTTAGTATATGCAGCACAGTTAAGAATTATATCGGGTTTATAATCCTTAATTGTCCTGTCAACCACCTCTGCATCAGTTACATCGAGCTCCTTTGAACTTGCGGCCTTTACCTCATACCTTGAACTTAAGAACCTGTTACAATCATAACCTAACTGTCCTTGCCCACCACAGATAATTATTCTCATTACCCCTTATGGTCTGCCCTTCCAAAATCATCATCAAATCTAACTATATCATCCTCCTCAAGGTATCCACCCATCTGAATCTCTATTATATGAAGGGGAATTTTGCCCGGATTCTCAAGACGATGGGGGGTTGCCTTTGGAATATAGGTGGATTGATTTTCTTCAAGGAATACTGTCTTATCACCGATTGTTATCTTTGCTGTTCCCTGAGCCACTATCCAGTGCTCGCTCCTGTGATAATGCATTTGTAGTGACAGCTTTGCACCTGGATAGATGACTATCCTCTTCATCTTTGAATTCCCTCTCTCCTCAAGCACCGTATATTTCCCCCACGGCCGATAAACCGTCGTATGGGCTTTATATTCTTTGCGGCCCAATCTCTTAAGTTCATTCACTATCAACTTCACATCCTGTGTCTTATTCAGGTCGGATACAAATACGGTGTCAGGAGTCTCTACAACAACAACATTCTCGAGACCATTAACCACTATAAGCCTTTCGTCACCCTTAACAAAGGATTTCCTTGTTTGCCTGAGGATTACATCGCCTTCGATAACATTCTTATTGGGGTCCTTAGGGAGGATATCGTAGAGGGACTTCCATGAACCTATGTCACTCCATCCAAATTCTGATGGAAGAACAACGCCCTTTCGAGTCTTCTCCATTATCGCATAATCAATGGAGATATCGGGTAACTGTTTATATAGTTCTGCTATAAGAGGTCCTTTGGGAACCATCGTCTGCATTTTTTTAAGCAGGCTTGGTGCGTATCTCCTGAACTCTCCCATCATAACAGATGCCTTGAATGCAAACATTCCACTGTTCCAGAAGAAGTTTCCTGCCTTGATATACCTTTTTGCTGTTTTCTTATCAGGCTTTTCAATAAATCTCTTTATCGTAAAGGCATCACTCTTTACAGGCTTAGCCCCCTCTATATATCCATATCCTGTCTCTGGATAACTGGGTTTGATGCCAAAAGTAACGATATAATCCATCTCTGCAAGTTTTATAGCCTTTTTAAGCCTTTCATGAAATTCAGGAATATTGGTAACCACATGATCAGCAGGGAAGACCAGCAAGAGCGCTTCCTTCTCTGTATTCAGGATATTAAGGATTGCAAGCAGGACGGCAGGTGCTGTATTCCTACCACAAGGTTCAGTAATTAATTTGCCATCTGATGAGACACCTATTGCCTCAAGATGTCTTCTAATCTCATAAAAATGTTCCTCACCACAGACGACCCTCACCATTTCTGGGTCAAGGACAGGGGGCAGTCTCTTGATTGTGCTCTGGATTAATGAATCGGCACCAACAAGATTCACCAGTTGCTTTGGATAAAGCTCCCTTGAGATAGGCCATAATCTTGAACCCGACCCGCCTGCAAGCAAGACAGGATATGTCTTAATGGCTTGTCTTGGCATTTTTTACACCATCCTTTTAAGATATATTATAATTCAATGTTGCTCAAAGTATTAAACGTGGCTTGTATTATAGAAAATTGTCATTCAATTAGTCTCCTGCCATTTGGTAACTCGATTTTTACCGTTCTTCTTTGAAATGTACATTGCCTCATCAGCCTTTTTGCATAGTTCTGTAAAATCAGTTCCATCCTGAGGTGCAGAGACTATTCCTGCGCTAAAGGTGCAATGTATCTTCTCATCCCCTATAGGAATATCTCTGAATATGGACAGCAATCTCTCGGATACCTTATATGCAAGTTCCTTATCCGTGTTTACCAGGCACAGCAGAAACTCCTCACCGCCATAACGGCCAATAATATCTGTTGTACGAATCTCCTGTGTGATGAGTCTGGCAAACTGGATAAGCACAAGGTCTCCCTTATCATGACCGTATAAGTCATTAACCTGTTTAAAATCATCTATATCAATAAACACAAGGGAGCATTTTTCTCCATATCGTCTTATCCTCTCGAGTTCTCTCTGTACCTTCTCTTCAAGGGCCTTTCGGTTTAAGAGTCCTGTTAGCTGGTCAGTAGTCATCTTTTCTCTATATACAGCATGTCGTTCAAGCACAGACTGAACGCGTGCAATAAGAACAGCCGAGTCAAAGGGTTTTGTAATATAATCATCCACTCTTAACTTGAACCCTTTAACCTGATCTACCGGCTCTGTGCTGGCTGTTAGAAAGATGAAAGGGATGTCCCTGATCGAAGGATTATCAAGTACATGCTGGCGGAATTCATATCCGTTCATCTGGGGCATCAAAATATCACAGATGATCAGATCAATATGCTCTCCTTCTTTTAATAATTCAAAGGCCTTTTTACTATCCTGTGAAGTGATAACATCAAAACCCTGCTTCTTGAGTTTATGCTTTATAAGCATCAAAATTCCAGGGTCATCATCCACTACCAATATGCGATATTTATAATTTTCCATTTGTTTTGAAATCCGCAATGAGTTTACTCATCACGTATCACGTTTTTCATCTGTTACAACTTTAACCTTAGATAGATATTCAACAAGACTCTTGTTTAACCTCGCTATATCATCCTTATTGCCTGCCTTTGCTGCCTCTTCAATCTCCTTTCCTATCCTTGTAATCTCATCAAAGCCATAGCTCCCTCCAGAGCCTTTCATACTATGACCAATTCCTCGAATCGTCTCTAAGTCCCCATCCATAAGTAACTTCTTTATTTCTTCAGTGTTCTTATATATATTTTCAATAAACTCTGGAATAAGCTCTTTCAGATCAGGGTCAACATAAACGACAGCCTGTCCCTCGGAGATCACCTTCTGTCTTTTCTCCTCTGATAACTCCTTAGAAGATTCCTTAACAGGTTTCATAGCCTCGGGCTCACTCAGATATTTCCAAATCATATCAATAAGTGCCTGCTTTCTTATTGGCTTACCTATATAGTCCGTGCATCCTGCATTCAGACACTTCTTCATCTCCTCTGCTCCCTCATGTGCCGTCATGGCTATAATGGGTACATTTCCCCCGCCGTCAAGCTCCCTTATTGTTCGTGCTGCAGTATAGCCATCCATCACAGGCATCTCCATGTCCATCAATATCAGGGATATAGGCTGCCTCTTAAATTTTTCTACAGCCTCAACCCCGTTATCCGCAAAGACAACCTTGTAGACCTCTTTATCGAGATACTTATCGATAAGTACCCTGCTTTCTTCACGGTCCTCTACAACTAAGATAGTAGGACGGGTGTCTATCCATTTTTCAATGGTCTCAAACAGGGCATTCTTTTTTAGTGGTTTGGTAATATAATCATCCATATCATGCTCAAAACACTTTTCTCTATATCCCTTCATGGCATGGGCTGTAAGGGCTATTATCGGGGTTCTCTCCTCGCCATGTTCTTTCTCCAGTGCCCTTATCTGCTCTGTTGCCTCAAAACCATCCATTACTGGCATCTGAATATCCATAAGTATTAGATCATAATGATACCTTTTAACCGCCTCTATAGCTTCTTTTCCATTCTGGGCTATATCCACTCCATAACCTGCCCTTTCAAGCAACCTTCTTGCAAGATTCTGATTATCCAAGTTGTCCTCTACCAGTAAAATCTTTAAATTAGTCCTTGCCTTTATAGCCTCTACGGTAGCAGCCTCTTCAGCAGGAATTTCCTCAAATCTGCCAATACGCAACACCTTAAGAAGGGCATTAAAGAGTTTTGACTGTTTGATGGGTTTTACCAATGTCTCTGCTATATTGAGATCTTCTTTCAACCTTGCACTGACACTGCCCCATGATGAAAGGATGATAATCTTGAGGTTTTGGAATCTGGCATGACCCCTTATAGTTCGGACAACCTCAATACCATCCATTCCAGGCATCTGATGGTCGAGTATCAATAGATTAAACCTTCCAGGATTTTCATTCAGGATCGAGAGCGCCTCTTCCCCCCCTTCTGCCTCCTCTACATTAAAACCCCATGCACTCAGGGTCTTATTGAGAATAAATCGGTTTGTACTACTGTCATCAACCACTAATACCGAGATATCCTTAAAATCTGGATAGGCATACTCCTTCTTTTCCTTTCTTCTCTCCTCCTGATACCGCAGATTTAAAGTAAAATGGAATGTACTTCCCTTGCCAATCTCGCTTTCTACCCATATCCGACCACCCATCATCTCAACAAGAGACTTAGAGATTGTCAAACCAAGACCAGTACCACCATATCGGCGGGTGGTGGATGTGTCTGCCTGGCTGAATTTGTCAAATATCCTCTTTATATCATCCTTCGATATCCCGATACCTGTATCAGAAACCATGAAGTGAAGACCAACCCTTTTATCGGTTTCACTTGTGTGGGCTTCAACCTGTACAGTCTCTGCCAAAGAACTTTCTCCTTTCTCTTTCACAACCTTAACTGCCACCTCACCCTTCTCTGTAAATTTAATAGCGTTGCCTATCAGGTTCACAAGGATCTGACGTATACGCGTTGAATCACCTATAACTATCGATGGTATACCTGGCTCAACATAGCTCAAAAGTTCTATCCCCTTATCCTTGGCACGTACACTCAATACCTCTGCTACTGACTCGATGAGTTCTTTGA